>Ga0131853_10006111_pt1 | contig 21744 bp, 13 predicted proteins | sample TergutLab28metaG_FD_92764 | JGI IMG/M metagenome (GOLD analysis project Ga0131853, IMG submission 92764) | Labiotermes labralis P1 segment gut microbial communities from Petit-Saut dam, French Guiana - Lab288 P1 (version 2) (version 2) | ecosystem: Host-associated > Arthropoda: Insects >... | reverse complement strand
TCATATCACAGCATATTTATAGTGACAAGAGCACCTTGGCTCTGATACAATTTATGTCAAAAGGTACTGTCCGTGTTCGTGCAGATATGTGTGCGCTTGCGCTCAGAGCCTGTATTTTCGCCGTGCTGCAAGCCCGGACTGAACAGTAACCATTAAAAAGGGGAATCAGATAATGAAAAATTATTTCGGAGCGCCAATAAAGAAACTAGGTTTTGGATTTATGAGACTACCCGGATTCGAAGGAAAACCCGATAGCGAAATAGATTATGACATGACAAACAAGATGACCGATATGTATCTGGAACGCGGTTACACCTACTTCGACACGGCATTTGTATATCATGGTGGCAACTCCGAAGTAGCCATCCGCAAGGCATTGACAGAAAGATACCCACGCGAAAAATTTCAAGTGACGACCAAAATGCCACTCTGGAAAGAGCTTAGCCTCGATGAAATGAGCGAAATGACACAGACATCACTAAACCGTACCGGTCTGGATTATTTCGACCTATATTTTCTGCATGGCATAGGACCTGATCGCTTGGAAATGATCAAAAATATGAAAGCTTTCGAATATTTACGAAGCTTGAAAGATAAAGGAAAGACAAAAAACATAGGATTTAGTTATCATGGAGATGGTGAAACACTCAATCGCATACTTGACGAGCAAGGCGAGCATATAGATATAGTTCAGCTTCCACTGAATTATCTGGATTGGGATGGGCAAGCCGGGAAATGTTATGATGCAGCAATAGCGCATAATGTGGGCATAATTGTCATGAGCCCTATCAAGGGAGGAGCGCTTGCAAACTTCACCCCTGAAGTAGCGGAGATTTTCAAAAAAGCAAATCCGGAAGTGAGTGTCGCATCATGGGCGCTTCGATTTACAATGCATCTCGAAGGGGTTATCACGGTTCTGTCCGGAATGTCAAACCTCGAGCAGGTTGCGGATAATATGAATATAACAGAAACTCTGGGGTCTCTTTCTGACGAGGAAAACAAGGTTATCGCGGAAGCAATTGTGGCAATGAAAAAAATCCCGACCATTCAATGTACGGCATGCAAATACTGTCTTGACTGCTGCCCTAAGAAAATTAATACACCAGCCATAATAAATTTGCTCAATGAATACACCGTATATCAAAGCTTGCCGAGCACAAAACGTATGTACACTATGATAACTGCCGGAGCTTGGGGTGGAGCAGTTGCAAAATCAAGTGATTGCATTGACTGCGGAGAGTGTGAAAGACATTGTCCGCATGACATAAAAATCATGGATGCTCATAAAGAAGCTGCCAAGCTCTTTGAATGATATGCAGTGTTTGAAAGGTAATCACAGTGGAGATCGAATTACCCGAAGAAGTCAGTTATATTATCAATGCCTTCGAAAAAAATAATTTTGAAGCATATGCAGTCGGTGGCTGTGTCCGGGACGCTGTTTTAGGTAAAACACCCAAAGATTGGGACATATGCACCAATGCGACCCCTAGACAAACCAAGCTATGCTTTGCCGGACAACGCATTATTGAAACAGGGATAAAGCACGGCACTATTACCCTAGTGCTAAGTGACGACTCATATGAAGTCACAACATTCAGGACAGACGGTATCTACAAGGATAACAGACGACCGGAAACAGTTGAGTTCGTAAGTGATATCAAAAACGATCTTGCCCGGCGGGATTTCACAATAAATGCGCTTGCATATCACCCCTCAACCGGCATCGTAGACTATTTCAGGGGAATATCGGACATAAATAACCGCATAATAAGATGTGTAGGCAATGCAGATGAGCGATTCAAAGAAGACGCGCTGCGGATAATGAGGGCGCTGAGGCTGTCTTCAATATTAGGCTTCGATATTGAAGAAGAGACTGCCGATGCTATTAACAAAAACAGCTATTTGCTAGATAATATAGCGTCAGAGCGAATCAATGAAGAACTCAGTAAATTGCTATCCGGAGCCGACGCCAAAAGAATACTTTTTGAGTACGGTTTGGTCATCGGACAGATAGTACCAGAAATAAATCCGGAAAAGAAACAAATAAAAAAATGGCTCGGTCGTATTGGTGAAGAAAGATTCCGACAGTTGATTGAGATCAAAAAAGCATATACAATGTCGAACGCAAAAGCATTTCCCAATGAAGAGCAAGAAAAGTTTGACGATATACTAAAAGCAATAGACGATGAAGTACAACAGCAACGACGGCTATCACTAAAAGCGCTTGAAATCGACGGCAAAGATTTACTTGCGTTCGGAATCCCTGAAGGTATAGAATTAGGGGAGACCCTAAATAGACTGCTTGAGATGGTGGTTGAGGGAAACTTGGAAAACGATAGGCAAAAGCTGCTATTAAAGGCTAAGGAGCTCCGTGATAAATGAGCTGGAAAAATTCGCAACTCCCTTCAATACCTGATTCCGAACCACTATGGACAAAAAATTTCGTAAAAATATGGATATTTAATCTTTCGATATGTTTATGGAGCTTTATGCTCCATGCTCCGTTCCAATTTTATATACTTGAGCTGGGAGGGACAGAATTACTGGTGGGAATAACTGCCGGAGCGATGTCTCTAGCTGCCCTTTCTATGAGACCGTTGGCAGGATGGATTCTCGACAATAAAAGCCGCAGCCGATTGCTTATAGTCAGCACATTGCTGATTACTATAATATCTTTGCTGCTATTATTTATTCCGGTGCTGGCTGTTGCGATAATATTACGCATAGTGGGTGGATTTATGTTTTCCGCTACAACAACAGGTAGTGCGACAAATGCAAGCGACACTATACCTCTAAGCCGTTTCGGCGAAGGTATAGGATATCTTGGACTTGGCAATACCCTCGCAACAGCGCTCGGTCCGCTTATTGGGCTTTCAATAATAGCGCACCTAGGATTTCGCCCTCTGTTTATGGCGGCAATGGTGGTGATAATGGTAGCTTTTATTGCTGCAACCAGATTTTCATATAAAGAAGTAAAGGTGAAAGTTAGACAAGAAATCCATCCACCAGCTTCGAAAAGTTTATTCTCCAGACTTTTTAATGCTGATGCGGTTCCGGCATCCATTGTTGTGCTGTTATCAGCCGTTCCATTCGGCGGCGTTGCAGTATTCATAGCCATTTACGGTGAAATTACGGGTCTAGGCAACGGCGGACTGTATTTTCTGTTAATAGCGGTTGGAACAGGCAGCACACGTATGGTATCTGGGAGATTGGCGGATAGGGTGGGGGAAAAGCCCTTGGTACTTATCGGAAATGTTGCGTTTCTGTTTGCCTTGGTTACTCTTTTAGTGGACAGTGGTTTCACATTCTATACTTCCGGATTTATGTTTGGTGTTGGGTTTGGCATCTCGATCCCTGCCATGCAAGCCATGTCGATGCGCATAGTTCCGCTGGAAAAGCGCGGTTCCGCGTCCAGCACATTCCTTTGTGCACATGATATTTCTGCTGGGTTAGGTGGGTTTATTGCAGGCGTTCTTGTGACAGCGTGGGGGTATAAGCCGATGTTTGCAGCATTTTCAGTATTTGTAGTAGCTTCAACATTGGTCTATATGTTATGGGCGTCAAAAACTCCATCGGCATTTAAGGTTTACAATCAAGCGAAGTGATGGGTTATGTTTGGTCAATGCAAATAAATGACCATCGCTAAACCCAAAAGGATAAGGTTTATAACCAGAAAAAGGCTGCTACACCTTATCGGTACAGCAGCCCAACTTGTATTAAGCTACAGTAAAAGCAAAAACTTTAACTTTACAATTACTTAATCGCGCCCTCTTCCCAAGCAACGAGTCTTACGAAACCGCCGTCAGCCATTTCACAACGGAATGGGAAAGCAGCAATCGTCATGCGCTTGCCGGTAATCAAATCGACATCGCCGCCGGCATTCTCGATTGTGCAAACGCCATATTGCATGAACTTACGATGGCAATACTCGTAATCCGGGAACTCAACCGCAGCATCCTTGCCAGTAGCTTCGCGATAAATAGCCTCAAGCCAAGGCATTTGCTCTTTGAGCGGATGATGCCAAAGCGGAGCATCTGTTGCGCCCCATGTGCCTGTAATGCCCTTGATCTTCTTTTCAAAAAGAAGCCAATCGCAAACTTCAGGACCCATGCCGGGGTAATAATTAAAATACTTGTCATTGTTGACACGCCAGAAACGATGGAAACCTGTGTTTACAACAACCCAGTCATTTTCACGGATCTCAAGACCATCTTTCGCAGCAGCTTTCTCGAAATCAGCAGGCTTTAGCTCAACCCAGATATCGCCAAATCTCTTAGGATCGCCATCGGCAGCATCCCATTTAGCTTGAAACTCGTCATAAAGATGCGTCATATCAAGGATAACGCCTGTGCCTATACAAAACTCGAGCGGAATCTCATCAAGGCTATAGCCATAGCGCTCACGGTCAACTTCTTCCTCGTGTAAAACGTGATTCGGTGCGTCCATGTGTGTAGCGGCATGCAATGTGCCTGTGTAGGTCATTGTGCGCTTGTGGAAACGCTCAAGATACTGTCCGCGTGGGAAAAGAAGGTCCTGGCGGGGACCTGGGAATGGCCAGAGGGGAGTGTCAACGCCCCAAGGATTTGACAGGTCATAGATTTTTGGCATCTTAGTCTTGTCAAGATAGAATTTGTTCTTGTCTAGCGGCATATAGGCCATGATAGTTCCTCCTGAAATGATAAATTAAAATTATTGTTCATCGATTGCTTAATCAATGTTCACAGTTATACCCCTAATACGAGAAATTGTCAAGTGCTTCGCACCAAGTTAGGGCGAAACATTACCAAACATTACTGGTTCAGCTCAGACCTGCAGTATGGCAAAAATACAGGCTTTGAGCGCAAGTGCACACATAGCTGCGTGAACAGCAACAATGTTAGCGGGAGTTTTGAGTAAGAAGCCTAGATTTGCCTTGACATTGGAACCATCCTATGGTTTATTATCTATGCGATAAAAAGTATAATAATACAATATAATAAGGAGGCGAAAACATGGTAAGATGTTGCGTTGCAGACCACAACGCACTAAGAGCGGCGGTGGACAGATATTTCGACACTTTTCCGGGCGAACTTATTTGTGCGCTGCAACTGTGGTATGAAGGTCTGGGCGGACAAGGAGTACCGGATGCCGCCGAAATGACGGCGATTCAAGACGCCATCGCAAACACCCCCGGCTGGAAAGATGTCGGCGATTTGCGATACGAAAAGTTCGGTATTCAAAAATCCTACAAATGTGATAAACCTAAAACAGAAGACGCACAAGGCAGAATGATGATTCAGCACAGATTCAAGAGGGAAGCCTTTTATAAGGAACCCAATGGCACGATTCTTAAAATTGTAACATCAGAGTTGTGGAATCTAAGATGCTTTGAGGTCAAAGACGGCAAAATGACAGGCGGCATGATCAAAATTCACCCCGAATCCGATCGCGCAAAAGCCCTCGTTGAAATGTAATGGCGAGTTGTGTTCGCTCTTCCAATGCAAAAAGTAGGTGCGAACTGCATTCGCCCGGCACAACCCAAAAAAGAAAGGAGAATATAGATTAATGGCTGAAAAAGTAACGCATAGTATCGTTGTAGGCGGCGCGGTCACAATCCACACTGTCGATGGCGTAATCAGACGCGTGAGGCCTATAGTTCTGGACAACAAAGACCCCAAAGGCTGGGTCATCAAAGCGCGCTCCAAAATCGGCGGTCCGCAAGACGCGGAATATACTCCGAACAGAAAGGTGCAGCCCGCTTTTATAGCTCTGACCGAAAAGAACAGGGCATATTCCTATGACCGTATTCGCTACCCGATGATCCGCGAGGACTTCGTTGAAACACCGGATGGCAAGAACCGCAACACCGAAAACCGAGGTGTTTCCGGATACCGTCGCGCAAGCTGGGACGAGGCGCTTGACCTCGTTGTGCGCGAAATCAAACGCATCCAAACTCAATATGGTCAGGAAGCGATAACCGCTATGACATCTTCCCACCACTCTTGGGGGAACGTGGGTTATAAGATATCGACATTTGCAAGATTCTTCCGTATGCTCGGATATACCGAAGTAAAAGATAATCCCGACTCATGGGAAGGCTTTACATGGGGCGCACCCCATACTTACGGATATTACTGGAGACTCGGTTGCCCCGAAACCTTCGATCTTCTTGAGGACGGACTTCAGAATGTTGAAACAATGATTATGTGGTCGCATGACCCGGATACGACACATGGTGGATATGCAGGAAATGAGTCGGTCATGTGGCGTCACTGGCTTGATGATATCGGCGTCCAATTTATTCACATCGATCCATATAACAACTTCTCATCAATTAAACAAGCTGACAAGTGGCTTGCGCCACGCCCCGGAACAGACGCAGCTCTTGCGGAAGCGATTGCATATGTCTGGGTTACAGAGGGTTTGTACGATAAAGAATACATAGCAAAACATGGTCATAGATTCGAAGAATGGTGTGACTATATCCTTGGTGATGGAGCGGATAAACTCGCGAAGACACCAAAATGGGCAGAGTACGAAACAGGTATCCCTGCAGCCGACATCAAAGCGCTTGCACGCCGTTGGGCATCAACAAAAACCATGGGTGGCTCAGGAATGCGCGCAGGTTTCGGTGGCGTATGTCGCACAGTAAATGGCACAGAATTTGCACGTACGATGGTGCTGCTTTTTGCAATGCAAGGCATGGGTAAACCCGGACAGAACATGTGGGGCGGCAACACAGGCGCACCAATGGATTATGACTTCTGGTTTGGTGGGTACTCCGATCCGCTTGCAATGATTTGGAATGAGCCGATTGCCGACAATGTAGCGGTCAATCCTGTAACACAAAAGCTCTACAGACCAAACCTGCCGGATGCGATTCTTGACGGACATTATGAATGGTACGGCGAAGGATTCTGCGGACAAGGTATCGACCACGAGTTTACAGAAAACATATACCCGAAGCCGGGCTGCTCAAAAGTCCATATGTTCTGGCGCTATGGCGGAACATTCATGGGCACGATGCTCGACACGAATAAATGGGTAAGAATGTACAAGAGCCCTGAACTCGAATTCGTAGTCAATCAGGATATACATTTCCACGGCGAGGCACGTATGGCCGACGTTGTTCTTCCCGCATGCACAAGCCTTGAAAGAGTTGATATCGGCGAACTCTGCAGCTCAGGTAACGGTGGTTATCAATCTCATTCACAAACAGGCAATAGCTGGCAGATCGTAGTCTTCCAGGATAAGGCGATCGAGCCGCTCTGGGATTCACAATCAGACTATTGGATATTTGCGGAAACAGCCAAAAAACTTGGCTGGGGAGACAAATTTACCGAAGGTCGCACAGAGCTTGACTGGTGTAAGCGCTACTGGGAAAAATCCGATCTCTGTGACAGGATATCCTGGGAAGACTTCATGAAAAAAGGCTATTATATTCCAGGTGTGCCGGAAGACCGCGTACGCCGCTACGGATTCCGTTGGTTCGCCGAAGGTTATCCCTGCGATACACCGAACCACAAGCCCTTCCAAGAAGAAGGCAAGCTCGGCACATTCACCGGCAAGTGGGAATTCGTATCAGAAAGTCTGCTCTACTACGCACCGCATGACGAAGTCAGAACTCCGATAGCCACGTACAAGCGTTCATGGGAAGGTCATCATGCGATCAAAGCAAAGAAATATCCATTCCACTTGATTTCACCACATCCAAGATTCGACTATCACACCCAGCATAACTCGTCAACGCCTTGGTTCTGGGAAATCCCGGAAAACAGAGTCTATTTAAATGGCAACCCATACCTCGTAGCTCGTATCCATCCGGAAAAAGCCGCAGAAAAGGGAATTAAAGACGGCGATGTTATCGAATTATTCAATGAGCGCGGCTCAGTGCTCTGCGTTGCGATAGTTTCATACCGCTGCGAAGTAAACACAATTCATGCCTACGGTTCATCAGGTATCTACAATCCGGTCAAGCCGGGTGAAGAGTCGATGGATATCGGCGGCTGCGTCAACATTCTGACGCCCGGCAGACTTATAGGCGATTACGTTCCCGGAATGGCGCCGAACTCAACGCTTCTGGATGTCCGCAAATGGGAAGGAGAACTCCCGAAAGGTCAGTTCTTTGAAGACAAACTCGATAAGGTCGCTAAAGAAGGCGATCCGGATGCGGAAACCTGTGTTGAGATCATTGAAGGTCACGGTTTTGAAAAAATCCAGGCTAAGGTTCGGGAGAATTATTTGAAGAAGGGAGCCGGTGTGTAATGAAATTAGGTATTGCTGTTGATTCACGCAGGTGTATGGGCTGCTGGTGCTGCTTCACAGCCTGCAAGGACGAGCATTGCGGATTTGACACAAAGCTTTCCGCCGCTCAACCTATGATGGGTCAGAAATGGATAGATGTTCGCGAATGGGAGCGCGGTGATAGCTCAAGACATGTGAAATCGGCGTCAGTCGCAACACTATGCGCACATTGCAAAGAGCCGGCTTGCATGAAAGCAGGTAAGGACGGCGCTGTATATAAAAGAGATGACGGAATCGTTATCATTGACCCAGAAAAGTCAAAAGGGCAAAAAGCAATCGTTGACGCATGCCCGATAAAGGTGGTTTTCTGGAACGAAGAGCTCGAAATCCCACAAAAATGCACATTATGCGCAGAGCTTCTCGATGATCCGGAATACCTTGCATACTTGGGAGACCCGGCACTCAAACAGCCGCGTTGTGTTGAGGCATGTCCGAATCAGTGTCTATATTTCGGAGACCTTGACGATCCTAATTCCGAGATATCAAAAATCGTTGCATCGCAGCGTAATACTCAGCTTGAAGAGCTTGAAGGTAAGGAAACCCTTGTGAAGTGGCTTAATGTTCCGACGAGATTCCTAGCAGGGACAGTGTACCAGCCCAAAGAACTCGACGAAGTTCTCATCGGTGCGAAAATCAAGCTGACATGCAAAGAAACAGGCGAGACATGGGAAACCGAGTCAAACTACTTCGGTGATTGGGAAGTCGAATGGCTGCCTAAGAACAAGGACATCGAGGTCCTGATCGAGGCGGAAGGCTACAAACAGGTAACCTACAAAGCTCGCACAGACAAAGATCATTATGTCGATATGACATACATGGAAAAAGTGTAAAGCAATGGCGGGGGCTTGCCCCCGCCAAATCCCCATTTTACCCTTTAAGGAGAAAATATCATGCGTGAAGTAGTAATCGTAGAAGCATGTCGTACCGCTGTAGGCTCGTTCGGTGGAACACTAAAGGATGTAATGCCGGAAGAACTAGCCCGCGTGGTTGTACAAGGCATACTTGATAGATCAGGCATCAAACCGGAGAAAATCGACGAAGTCATCATGGGACATTGTCGCCAATCATCCGACAACCCAAATATAGCTCGTATCGCGGCGCTTCGTTGTGGGATCCCGGAGGAAACCCCAGCATATACGGTCATGCGCCAATGCGCATCCGCTATGTCAGCAGTTGTGACAGCCGTTCAAAGTGTTCAGGTCGGTGACAATGACGTCGTAATAGCCGGTGGAACAGAAAGCATGTCCTCGGCGAATTTTTATATAAGAAATCCGCGTTTCGGTCTGGGAACAGGCAATGTCACACTCTTTGACGCAGTCACGGAAGGACAATTTCAGTCACAGCCGCAGGAAACCTACGGCGTGTTTAACATGGGCGTCACAGCAGATAACGTCGCTAAAGAAATGAACATTTCCCGCGAAGATTCAGATAAATTTGCGCTTCAAAGCCAGGAACGTGCTGCCAAAGCAATTGCTGAAGGAAAGTTTAAAGACGAAATCGTTCCGATAATAATACCGCAGCGTAAAGGCGATCCGATTGTATTTGAAGTTGACGAATATCCCAGAAGTACAACCTTGGAAAAGCTTGCGAAACTTCCACCTGCATTCGGGAAAGATGGTGTAACAACAGCCGGAAATGCTTGCGGGCGCAACGATGGAGCGTCAGCAGTTCTCGTTATGACTGCAGAAAAAGCACAAGAACTCGGGCTCAAGCCGCTCGCACGTTTTGTTAGCTACGCGACCACAGGGCTTGACCCGCGCATCATGGGTCTCGGTCCGGTTGAAGCAACAAAGAAAGCACTTAAAAGAGCAAATATGACGCTTGACCAAATCGAGCTTGCTGAATTAAACGAAGCATTTGCAGCACAAGCCATTGGCTGCCTGCGGGGACTCGGACTCAGTGATGAGATCACAAATGTAAATGGCGGCGCTATAGCGCTCGGTCACCCGGTCGGCTCATCAGGCTGTCGCCTGATCGTATCTTTGTTATACGAAATGCGTCGCAGGGGGAATAAATATGGTCTTGCCTCACTCTGCATAGCAGGTGGCATGGGTCAAGCGACAATAATCGAAGCCATATATTAAATTGTATTGGCGAACTATGTTTGCCACGCTACTGCAAAGCAAACACCGATTAATTCCGCCCGAAGTAATCAACGTTTGCCAAGAAAACCTACATGAAAGGAAAACCAACAAATGAAATTATTTGACCTCACCGGCAAAACTGCCGTAGTCGTCGGCGGTGCCGGCGGACTGGGCAAAGTAATAGCTAAAGGACTGAACGAAGCAGGCGCGAAAATTCTTCTTGCAGACCTCAACGAAGATTCGCTCGTAGCTGCAGCAGCTGAGATCGGCACTGACACAGAGTATTTCGTCGGAAACGCGGCAGTCGAAGGCGATGTAGAAGCCCTCGTAGCCGCTGCGGAAAAGAAGCTCGGCAAAGTAACCATTCTCGTAAACGCCCAGGGCTTCAACAAAAAGCAGGATGCACTTGAAGTAAATGTAGAAATGTTCCGTCAAATGCTTGATGCAAATATCACAGGCTTTATGCTTACAGCGAAACATTTTGGTCGCCATTTCAAAGAAAACGGCTATGGCAAAATCATCAATTTATCGAGCGTTCGCGGAAAAATCGCAACGCAAGGTCCCGGCAACGCAGGCTACTGTGCAACAAAAGGCGCGGTTGACATGCTTACAAAGCAGCTTGCATCAGAATATGGTCAGTTTGGTGTAACAGTAAATGCAATTGGTCCGAACATCACAATGACACCTCCGATGCTTGCAATATTCGAAATGCGTGCAAAAGCAGCAAACATTACAGTTGACGAATATCTGATTCAGCAAGGTAACGCAATTCCAATGCGCAGAATGGGTCAGCCAGAAGATCTCGTAGGTACGGCAGTCTTCTTGGCAGCCCCTGCTTCGGACTTCATGACTGGCAACATCCTGTATCCAGACGGTGGACTTACCGCAATCGGCTAAACTAACAAGATACAGATATCAGCAAACACAACAAAGGGGCGCAAGCCCCTTTTGGTGTTTTTCCCAAGCGCGAATTAATCAGCGTTTATCTAACACGTCGCCCATCATAGGCGACGAATTTTCATATACGACCTGTTTTTTTGGAATAAACGACAGATCGGGCAATGAAAATGGAACAATATGCAATATAGTTTATAAAAAATTGCAAACTTTACTAAGGTGCTTGACTAAAGAAGTTAAAAGGAGTAGTATAGTGCAATTCATATGGGAGAACTTTAATTCCCATAATAATGAGGGAGGATTTGTATGAAACACTCAAAGTCAAAAAGAAGCATGTTAACCAGAGCGCTTGCTATTTTGCTGGCTACTATCTTCGTTGTTCCGGCATCAGGGTTTGCCGGTGCGACGCTTATCGAAGATGAGCCTGCATATGTTAGCGCTTATGAACCTGCCGGAATTGTTGTTCCTGTTGTGCAGGGCAATGCAAGAAGCGGCGGCGGTGGGGCAATGCCACCACTACCACCACCAATAATACTACCTCCGGGCGGCGGTGGCGCTGGAGCGATGCCTCAACTGGGAATAACTCCCGAGTGGCTTGACGCAATGGCAATTGATCCGCAATCTTGGCTTTTAGCCGAGCACCTTTCGTATGACGCCTATACTCGCAATCCAGTTGTTGACTGGGATGGTGCATTCGGTGGTACAGCACAGAACGTTGACGATGCAACCGAGTTTAGAGCAGCAATAGTTATCCTTGAGTTTCCGGATAGACCGTTTTACCAAGGGCGTCCCGCAGGCTCGGGAATGACAGGCAATCCCGGATTCGGTCCGACAGCACCGAACTGGGATGATCCTCACGACCCAGCTAGGATTGAATATGTCAGAAACTGGGTAGATTCTTGGCTCAATGTGCCGGGTAGCCCATTTGTTCAGACGGATTGGTCAACTACAGAAGGTAACCGCGGACTGACGATGGATGGATACTGGATGGAAACAAGTCTTGGTGCTATTACCATGACAGCAAATACATACGGTCCATTTATGGCTCCTGTACTTGAATCACAGCTGGATGCATTCTTCTCATTCGGCGCCCATTGGCATGGTCAGTTCTGGCATGCCAGCCGCGACTATTTCTTTGGTGCAGGTTGGACATTACGCAACTGGTTCCCGGCATATAGTGTTGCTCTTGGCGCACCGGATGTCACCACATTGGGTCCATACACCGGTGGTGCAAATGTCAGAGGTGTAGCGAAGAGAATGGCTATGGAGAGCGGTGTTGACTTCGTTGACGAGCACGGAAACGCACTCTATGATGTAATACTTATTGCTCTTGCGGGATACTGCCAGTCTCCGACATGGCAAGAATTCGGTAAGATGATATTTGAAAGCCATGATATGATCGCGCAACAAGCAACAGTTCCTCATCCGAATATTCCCGGTGAGATTCTCAGAGACCCTGTAACAAATAATCCTCGCACGGGCATGGATTTCACAGGTTGGGGCAGACTTAATAGAATCAGGGAAACAATAACAGCTCCCGGGTTTGATATAATCAGAGATTGGCCGACCTTTTACATGTCGGATGTTGATTTAAATTGGAGACGGCATGTATCTGAGGGATTTAACCGAGGCGCGTTTCTATTGGCAAGAGATATAGCTGAAGAAGGGCTGCAGGCTGCATATGATGCGTTTCTTGTAAACTATCCGGCAGCGAGCTTTGAAGTACGCAATGCTCAGGGAGTAGTAACAATAAACTCCTTTGATGGTTTTAGGGATCGCATATTCAGACCCGGATTCATCAGAGCACATGCTAGTAGAATGGAACATACCGATGATTTTTGCGCTGATGAAACAGCCGTAAATGCAGCTGTGGCAACTGTAAATTCGCTGGTTACAGCACTACCACATGTAGTGCCGGTAACTATCGGGGCGAGTGCAACCGCCGCAGAGGCACAAACAGCAAGAACTAATGCTGTTAATGCAGCAATCAGTGCTATGCCCGGAATAGATGATCTAAGGGCATACTATCTCAATAATTACAGCGTACGTAGCGGTGTGGATAACGCAACAACATCACCTGTAGTAGTCGAAGCTCAGGGAGTAAATGTAAATACATTCCCGAATTGGTCGATCCCATTTGCAAGCGGAATGGTCGGCAGATCCGCAACATTTAATGTTTATGTAGATCAAAATGATATCGACCTTGTTGCAACAGCAATCAATGTTGTTGATGCAAACTATCCGTTTTCCGACTCCATAAACCTTGGCGGAAATGACGCAGCCAGAGCAGCGGCAATAACAGCGTATATCAGAGCGTTGCCCGGATTCCCGGCAGGTTTGACAGTTAATGTTCATGGCTATATTTCCGGAGCGGCTGTAACTCTTCAAGCAGCACGTGCGGCACTTGCAGTTACCGTTGAGAGCGGATTTGCAAGCGGCAGAACATCTATGGTCAGAGTAGAAATACCGCCTGCACCGCCTACACCACTTGCAGCAAGATTTGATATGAGCGTAGCTGAGGCACCTGAAGCATATGATTTCAACGAATTTGTATATGGTGAGACAGAAGTTGAAGACTTCATAGTTAATCCGAGCTTCATCGACTCAGTTGCACATACAATGATGCCTGCATTCGTTAGATTTTCAGCAATGGAATCGCAGGAACGTGCGGCATTCATGCAAACCCACGGAAATTCTGAATGGGTAAGAGACCAATTGCTTGCACTTGTTGAAGATGCTATGGAATTTGCGGAAAACTGCGAAATCAACCCATATTTCCAAGCGGCATCAACACGTTATGTACCATGGACATCATGGTATGGTGGCGTCAGCTTCTGGTCAAACGCAAGCCCGGGTGCATTAATGCAAGGCAGATGGGGCCATAATGTGATATTGCCCTCAGCTGTTCAAAGTGAAAGCGCTGGTATGGCAGTTTACTCACATGAAGTTGGACATCTCATCCTTCTTCCGGACCAAGATAACTTCCCCTATCAAGATGCAACCAATAACTGGACACAACGCAGCATTATAGGACCTTGGTGTACTATGGCTCGCGGTTCCTTCACAGGTCCATATGGCGCACATACAAGATGGCAAATTCCTGCACGGCATGGTGCTGCCGTGGGTACAGGTCTGATTGCAAGGCATAGGATTGCAGGCGGACTTACCGACCTTACAGTTCCTCGCAGAGAGAACCATTGGAGCAATAACCCCGGAGAAATCATGGATCCTTGGAATCAAGTAGTTCGTGACGATCCTGAAAACTCCTTGGACGTGTTGTACATAACTTACACTGATTTCAGAGCAGGTCCTCCGGTAGTTGCAGAAGTATTCGCACGCAACATACCAGTCAACAGAGGTTTTGAATTCGGCGCGAATGACCCGCGTGGTAACACCGGCGAAATTATAGGTCGAAACGCAATAGTCATCCAAGGTACAGAATTCAGAAACCAAACTCCGCATAGACCGTCAGCTACAGTTGGATCAGCAGCTTCTCGTTGGCAAGGCGTTCTGTATGACTATGAATTAGGCACAGAAGGCAGACGCGACCTTAATGGGTTCCGTATGATTGATACCGCAAGATGGAACTATTCAATTGGTGGACCTGCGGTAGGAAATATCAGCGAAGAGATGCTTGGCGCACCAGGAGCAGAAGGAAACCAGCAAGGTTTCTCCATTGAAGTAGTTCAAAGATCTGGATATGACTCGTTCGCACCTGATCATGGTGTTGTTATAAACAGGATCCAGCATCTGAACTCACGCAGTAATCTTGGTGCAAGATCAATGTCGGCAGGTGGAATGAGCAATCCTGCAACATTTGTAATCGATGCAAATCCCGGATCAAGTGGATTGGTATCGTTCTGGAATGCGGATGGGTCGCCATGGATGCTCAGTGACTGTAACTTCATGCAGATGGCAGCATCAGCATTCAGAGCAGGCGTACACAACAATCCATACATGTACAGAACAGAGCATCCGCTTCTGAGCACAGCACGCTGGGGCGCGGACATTGAAGCAGCTCTTGATCCAAAATGGCTGCCCGATGACAACAGACCCGGCGTATGGGGCGCAACTGTAAATGAGTGGGCAGATGTTCACAACAATTTCCACTTCTACATCCTCCAAAGAAACAACAATGCTGGTCAATACGGCACATTCCTATCATATGATGTAGCCGTCAGGAATACAGCACCCGGCGCATATGTCGTTGGTGGTGGGCTTGAACTTGTTGCTGTTGGATCACCGAGTGCAGCTGCACCGGGCAACTTCTCGCTTCAGAGGATGGCTCTCACTCACACTGGTGATGCGACAGCGGCAGACATAATCAGAATTGTCATTGAAGGTGCTTTAGCTCAGCCTGTAGTGCGCACGACTCCGGGTGGAGTTGAATATATGGCTCATACCAGGGATCAAAATGTCGTTATCCTCAACAACCTCTTTGCAATCGAACCCGGCGAAACGATTGAGTTTGATGTGTTCATCAGAGTGCCGAGCGATCACACAGGTAATACATTTGATACGACAGGTCTTTTGAGTGTGAGAGCAAATTCAGAAACAAATCCTGCAAAATTTGCTGTAGCACCTACGGCAGTTGATGAGTTTGCATTGCGAGCCGCGATTGCATTGATTGACGCAGCAAGCCCGATAGCACAGTTGGTGGTTGCAGGCGGAGCAGGTGCAACAGCTCAAGTCAGAGCGGCAGCGATAGAGGCATATCTCAACAATCTTTCGGGAATGTCCGCGCTTGATGTGACAATCTCTGTCGAATCTGTAGGGATTGCCGGCGACCAGTGGGTTATATCGGTTGCAAGAGGCGATGCTAGGGGAACAACAACTGTTGCAGTTGCAGTGTTCACAGCACCACCAACTCCCCCACCTCCTCAGACCGGCGGCACTGGCGGCGGATTTGCCCCTCCACCTACCCCACCGACGACAGTAGTTGTGGATGACCCAGTACCAGTGGCTGACTATGAGGCAGTAGAGCAAGCGGTAGCAACTACAAATGAAAGAAACGAAGGCACAAGCGTGGTCGTTTCCAATGTTACCGGAGCGATAGAAGCAGCACCACCGGAAGACTCTGAAGGATTAACATTGGTAACTGTTCAGTTACCGGCAGGCGCTGCGCGTCAGGCAACAGCGATGGCGATTTTAAATGATGACATGACATTTACGGCGATCCCCGCGAGATTTAATGCCGATGGCAGCGTAACAGTCATAATCGATAGTGAAGTTACTCTCGTGGCACTGCGAGTAGAATCAAACTTCGTTGACATCGATCATCTTCTACAGCACGTACAAGATGAAATCAACACAGCAGCGGCAAGAATGATTGTACAAGGTGTCGGAAACAATCGCTTTGACCCGACCAGATCAGTACTTACATCAGAGGCAGTCACCATGTTTATGCGAGCAATGGGAATGCCAGCCGACGAAGATGCAGCGGCTGTATCCGGAGTGAATCAAGAAGCTTGGTTTGCTATGTACCTAAACACAGCGGTTGCAAACGGACTCATAGGTGGCAATGTAAATCCAACGACTCCTATGACGCGAATTCAAGCAGCAAGTCTCTTGGCGAACGCTCTTGAAGTGTTCGGAATGAGACCGGAATTAACTGAAGCGGAAGTCAATGAGCAGCTTGATGCATTCACGGATTTACAAGGACTAACCCCGAGTCAGAGAGAAGCCCTTGCAGTTACCGTATATCATGGCATATTCCGCGGACATGTCGGCGGAACGATGGGGCCGAACGAACAACTGACACGTTCACAAATGGCAAGTCTTGCGGTTCGATTCCAGAATCTGATTCTCGAGGCATAAAACGAGCAAGTACCGTCTGAGATTAAAGCAGATACAGCGGTATAAGCGAACAAATTCAGGGAGTGTATCAAAACGAAAGTTTTGATACACTCCCTCTTTTGGAATAAAATGCGATTGAAAAAAATACCTCGCAATCATTTCTGGCGGATTTATTCAGTGTCTACCGTTTTTAGTTACTTGCACTTTCAAACTCACTTTCGAACGCCATAAAAGCATCAACAAGACCCGGATCAAAATGAGTTCCGCTGCCGTTTTTGATAATCTCTAAAGCGTCCTTGTGGGTTTTCTTTTTCCTGTGCGGTCGGTCGGTGGTCAGTGCATCATAAACATCCACAATAGCCATAACCCTGCCTTGCAAAGGGATTTCATCAGCTTTTAGCCCTGATGGATAGCCTGTGCCATCCCATTTTTCATGATGGCTTCCCGCTACGATCTCGGCATATTGAAATAATGTTCCAAGTTCCAGATTTTCTTTTGCCTGCTTAACGATTTTAACTCCCAGATCAGCATGATTTTTAATTTCTTCAAACTCGCTTTCGGTCAGCTCTCCGGTCTTTTTCAGAAACTGATCCGTCACCGCAGTCTCTCCGACATCATGCAAGTGTGCCGATAAAAGGAAAAGATTTGAATCCCACGATGCGACCTCTTCTTTATATTTATCGTTTTTAAGCAGTGCGCTTAGGATGATTCCCAGATAATTTTGCATTCTGTCGGCATAACCAAGTTCTTTGCCGCCGTGAATGCCTACCAAGTTAGCAACCTTGCTAAAAGCGGGGTATAGCTGTTCATACTGATTGGCGGAGCCATAAATTTTTTTACTTATTTCGGAATAAGCTTCATCAAGAATTGACTCGTAAGCTGATGTAATGTCAGCGTCGGCGCTGATGATGGTTGCAACATGGGCTCCATCCTTCATTATGACAATATCTTGCTGCCCAGCCATTTTAATATATTTTTCAACATCAGTCTTTAGCTCGGATACGGTAATTTGCATTTTATACACGCTCCTGTCAAAAAGATTGGATATCTGTCACAATTCTAATTTACACCGGCCATCGTGTCAACATGAAATTACAAAAATCCGATAGAAAAGCCAACGGCAATATGCTATAATAGGGGCAGGTATAAGCGTCCGCCCCAACCGTGGTTATATCCGCGACCCGAACGACAAGCACAAGCTAATAATCGACCACGAAGCCGCCGCCGTGGTCAAGCGTATTTTCGACATGAGGTACAACGGCTACGATATGCTAAGGTAAAGACGGAAAATCTTTGCAGGATATGTGTAGACACATCTGCTAAATGCCGAGTTGGTAAATGGTGCTTCACAGGTGCAAATGCGATTGCTGGATTTAGGAACTTTTACTAGGAAAGCCACAGTATTACTAATTTTTTTGGGTTCGCAATCGACTACTAAAAAATCTAAATAAGGAGGGGATTGATTATGAAAAAAACCGCAAGATGTATACTTGTGTTACTGCTGGCTCTGATATTAACACAGACTGTTTTTAATACTGCTTTGGCCCACCCCGGAAGAGTAGACTCAAACGGAGGGCATAGAGACAACAGGAACGCTAGTGGACTTGGGTCTTATCACTATCACTGTGGCGGCTATCCGGCTCATCTGCATCCTAACGGTGTTTGTCCATACGCTCATGGTCCTGCACAAACACCGCCGCAATCTTCATCAACACCATCTCAGCCAGTCACCCCGAGATCACTGCCACCCGCAACAACCGCAGAGACTAATATATCGGTTTTTGTAAATGGCAACAAACTTGATTTGGATATAGGACCTTCGACTTATGAAGGGAGAACGCTTGTACCAATGAGACCAATCTTCGAGGCACTGGGGTATAGTGTAGGGTTTAACAGCGACACACAAGAAATAACCGCATCCAAAGATGACAGCACCATTCAAATGCGCGTAAACAGTAATCAAGCAACTGTTAACGGAGAGGTCATTCGGTTAGAAATTGCCGCGCAGTCTCAAAATGGCAGAACTCTTGTTCCACTAAGGTTTGTAGCAGAAGCCTCCGGAAGCATTGTCAACTGGGATGCGGAAGCTCAATGTGTATATGTAGTAACCCAATAAGCATCCAGTTCAGTAGGCAGCAATCAACCGATCACGGCTAACAATAACACATCAAATGGTGTTTTCTCATATACGTCAATATCTGATTTTGAGTCAGAAGGAACGCCGCGCCTTTTATCTAAAGGTGCGGTTACTTCTTTCTAGTGACAAATGTCACTGTTTTATTTTCTATACCATATATATAATAGCCTCGAAGAAATTAGACGAGGAGAATTTATAATGAAAAGAATTATCAAAAAAGCAACAGCTATGGTCTTAACGGTGTCTATGCTTGTTACAGGCATATTTGCAATAACTGCAAGTGCCGCAGAGATGCAAGACACGTCAGGGCAAACACCGCTTAGGCAGTTATTTGAAGAAGCAGGCGCACAAGTGGATTGGACTGACGGCAGAGTTATCGTCACAATGCCCGATGGCAGAGTGTCCGTGTTTACCCCCAGTTCGGCGCAAGCACGTGTAAACTCGATGGAAACGCAACTTAGTGTTCCGGTTGTAATTACAAACCAACGTGCAATGATATCTACAAGTGATGCTGCGCTCGTGTTAGGCATGGACGCAGAAAATACTACCGACAGCACACCTGATGTAACGATGCCTGCCGGAGAATTTGCAGGTACAATTGCAATGGCACAGGCAACAGCGGTACAAGTTATGGAAGCATTTGATATCGCAGCGATGACAATCGCTCTCGTTGACGCTGAAACAGGATTCACATGGACCGAAGGCTTCGGACTTGCCGACACCAATAACAATCGAAGTGCAAATGCGGATACCTTGTTTCAAATAGGCTCAATTTCTAAGCCTATTACAGCTATAGCAGTAATGCAGCTTGTTGAACAAGAACTTATTGACCTTGACGAACCACTGGTAACATATATTCCGGAATTTTCAATACGCCCAAGTTCGCGCCATGCCGGAAGATCAGACGATATTACAGTGAGAATGCTGCTAAACAACACATCAGGAGTTCCGAGCAATTGGATGAGAGGTTTTTACACAGTTGGTAACGAACATTACCACGGCAGCATGAATAACCTTCTTGACTGGCTTGCAACAAGAGAACTGAGCTTCGTGCCCGGAACAGAGTATGAATATGCCAACAACAACTGGGCGCTTCTGGGTATTCTGGTAGCGAGAGTTATGGAACAAAGTAACTATTTTGAAGGTTTTGTAGAGTATACGAACGAGAATATCTTTAACCCACTTGGTATGACAAGAACTACATATGAGTTTACAAGTGCAACGACTAATGTCGCCATGCCACACATAGTTGCCGATATTCAGCAACCCATGCACCTTGTATCATTTATCAGCGCAGGTAGCGTACAGTCGAGCGCAAATGACATGGCAAGACTAATGCACTTTATACTCGGAGAGGAATCCGCAGAGCGCATACTCCCGGAAGAAACGGTTGCCTATATGTTACGGAATCAAACCGGCAATATTGAGGGTGCGACACGCTACGGACTTGGTTTTGCATTTTCAAGAGGTGCTGATGGATTTGAAACAGTTGGACATAGCGGTGGAATTATCCATTATTTCTCGGATATGATTTTTAATCTCGAAAATGGGTTGGGCGTATTTATTTCCACAAATACATCCACAGGTGCTTTGGCAGCAACATCAGTTTCCGCAGCGATACTGCAAACAGCGCTAATGGAAAAAACAGGCTCCGTTCCGCGTGTTCCTGTAGAATTACCGATCGACTTGGATGCTGTGCCGATGGAACTTACCGATGAGGAAGTTGCAGAGCTATCAAGACTTGAAGGTCTATATTCTTTTGGATTTATGGGTATGTATGATTTGACACTGGTGGATGGACAGCTGGTTTGGTCCGACTCAAATGGTATCCCGGAAACTCCACTTATCCCGATGTCTGATGGGTCATTCCAAGGGGATACAGGAAGGTATGTTTTCGAGATTTCCGGCGACAATGTATCTGTATTGTTTGTGATGCCAATTGGGCAATTTGTGGCGGTGAGATTAAATGTCCAAGACAACTTAGCTCCGGAAAACTTCAGCAACTTGCTGGGAACATATTATTTTGTGCCTGCGATTGCAAACGAAGTTCCAACTGTATCAAGCATTGAAATTTCAATGTTCAGGGGCATGGTGCTTATTACCAGATTATCTCCGTCTATCGAGATGCTTGCCGAGATGATGGGAGGAACTTTGTCCGGGACTCCGATGACACTGATTGACGGAGTATGGTTTGTTGATGACTTTACATCTATCACATTTTCTGAAAATGCTCAGGGAGCGGCAACTATTGACTTTATGGGTGGACAATTCGTGAGGAGATAACTAATCCTGAATTATTCATGAAATAACTATCAAACGGTCATCAAACCTGATAAACCGGGGACTTCTGAGGAAATCCGAATTCACCCATGTGGTGAATAAAAGTAATAGAAAAAGAGCTTCAAATTTGATATAATTTGGGTGTCACAATCCAAAAACCATACCAAAGGAGAAGCCCTTATGTACAGTAGTATAAATGACACAGTATTAGAAAGCAACAAAAGATTAAAGTTAAACTTCGACGGAGGCGAGCTGTCATCAGATGCC
>Ga0131853_10006110_pt1 | contig 21748 bp, 15 predicted proteins | sample TergutLab28metaG_FD_92764 | JGI IMG/M metagenome (GOLD analysis project Ga0131853, IMG submission 92764) | Labiotermes labralis P1 segment gut microbial communities from Petit-Saut dam, French Guiana - Lab288 P1 (version 2) (version 2) | ecosystem: Host-associated > Arthropoda: Insects >... | reverse complement strand
CCCCCCCCCCCCCCCCCCCCCTACACAGCAGCCAGTAAAATCCCCAGGATGCAGAACATATCTGAAATGTGTCTAGAAACATAACTTCTCTTTTACTATAACATCGACAAAAATAATTCCCAACATAAGCAGCAAACGTGAGTTTGGAATCCATTTGCATGTGGACTGAAATACAAACTAATATGGAACGAGGGAAGTATAGGAATATAGCTGAGGTTTAGTGGGATGTGACGTCACGTCGATGGGTTAATATTTTCCGAAAATTGTTCTGGGAGACCAATTGGAGAAGAAGACAATACGTTCGTTCGAAACATCGGTCAGTGGACACTGACAGACCCAACCCCATAGCGTCACTTTTCAGAATACCTGGACCCACGAATATGTAGCCTCGTCTGCTACTGGAGCAAAATTTTCCGTAATAATCAAACGAGAGCATAAACTAATTTCTTGAACACAGGAAGAAGCCGTTATTGTATCCAGCATGACGGCAGCAAACGTCTTTCTGGTCTTTTAGTTTTCAATTCGGAATTTTCTAATATACCCATTTCAACATGAATTGACTCTTTTCGAAGGTTTTATTTACAGAAATCGTGCCGTGGAAATTTCTACTGCTTCACATACAGTACACAAAGGGATTATAGAGAACATTGGGCATTTGAAAATTGTGGGTTATGAGTGGAAGTTTCCTTTCAGCCTGTAAAAATTCCGCGTATTACTTCGCATCAAAGATTTAAGAGGAACTGGAGATACAAGTCGAAGTTCATTAAAAGTGAGCTAAACTAAACAAATGTCAAAGTGGATGTAGAAAGTTTAGTATACAATCTTACAGCATTTCAGCCAGTTCAGTGGGCTTGAAACTTTTAGTGCCTGGAACGATTAACCATTTGATTAATTCTTGGGATGCAATTCGAAATATCTCGGATGAACCTCAGGGGATTCGTAATTTTGATTAACGTTGGGCGCATGAAATCTGTGTCCTCGCCGAAACGTCCAGACTGCCTCTGTAGCCCAAAACGCCTTCTCATTCAATAGGCACAGGGGACATTCCACGGAAGGAGATCAGTCAGTGAGTGAAGTTTATTACTCACTACAACAAAGGTTGAAGTTAAGAATGAGTGGAACTTTACCTCCACTCCGCTATCCCTTAATAATGCGCACAATGAAAGATTTAAAGTTATATTTTAATAGCCTATTTGAGATGAAATTTTGCTGAACCAGTATGAAACCAGTTCCTAGAACATTTGCTGCTTATTCCAATTTTGGGTTGAAATTCCGGTCACAAGAAGTGCTGTCCGGTCTGTATAAGATTTCCCTCGATTTGTCCGGGCAGATGCTGGCTTTGATCCGTCCGTTGGGCTTTCCGCCACTGTTGCCACCTTAGGCAGCAAGACATTGTTACAGCCCCCCTCCCAACCTCACTTTACCTTGCACGCACAGCACCCTGCATATAATCATGGCAGATTTATACTACCAAAAAAAAAAATAGTGCGGTTCTGGGGCCCACCCAGCTTCCTATTCCGTAGATCCCATGGTTCTTTCCTGTGGGTAGCGGCCGGGTGTGAAGTTAACCTCTCACCTCCTTCTAGTGCCGAGGTTTAGAATTAGTGGAGCTATTCCCCTACCCCCCCCCCCCCTTTTGCCTTCATGGTATTGCCAGGGAAGCTTTTAAATTTACCTAACCATTTTTAAATTTCCCAGGAATTGTAGCTATTATATATAGTCTGGGATACAGTATACGTTGTTGAGTAACCTATAAATGGATGTATGGATGGCCAAATAAATAAAATGTAATAAATAAATAAATAAATAAATAACATAGACTTTTGGTACAACATTCTATTCGATTTCTGTAAAACGTTTTACTTGTTGCAACCTACTGCTCTGACTAAACAAACTATGCATTATAGTAAAGACTTCTACTTCATATCACAGCTCGTTTTTATTAGTCGATGTGGCAAAACTTCGAGAAGGGACTATTAGCTTCGTCATGTCTGTCCGCATGGAACAACTCAGCTCCCAATGGACGGATTTGTATGAAATTTTATATTTGAGTATATTTAGACAGTCTTACGAAAACCTTCACTTCTTTCAAAATCCTACAAGAGTAATGGGTACTTTGCATGAAGATCTATATACGTGTATGATAATATCCTGCTGGATTCTTCTTAGAATGAGAAATGTTTGAGACAAAAGATGTAGAAAAATTAAAACACACATTTTTACCTTCAATAAAGCCTTTTATTTTTCCGAAAATCGTACCACATATAAGATAATGTGGAAAAATATTGTACAGCTAGACAAGCTGCAGCAGACAATATAATACGGCCCATAACCTTTGCTTGTTGGATTAATAATGCTACATACGAGTACACTCACTCAGAGTATATAATACTTATTATTTTTCCACGGTAACAGTGGTTTTGCGAACGTGCCTCAATGTTGCGTTCATGCGTACATTGTCTGTCTCAGTCAGTAGCGTAGTTCTATATGATCTATATATTCCATATCCGTGCATTAAGGAACACTTACATTTAGGCAGTAAACCAACAAATGCTCACTGATGAAATTTGCTTTACCATACACTAATATACACCTATATTGGCGACCGAAACTTGTAGGTGAATGTTAGTGTATGGTAAGGAATATTTTATCAGTGTGCATTTGTTTGTTTCTTGCATAAAAGTAGCTACACGTTTCGGCTCATTTGTGTCGCCAGCAAGTTATCTTAAGGCTAACACGATCGCACGCTTCAGAATCAATGCAGAGTGTCACTTGCGTAACCTGATGATTCGCACAGGCCGACACATATAGTTAATAATTATATGAAGGGTTGCTGATAAGTCCTTAGCCCGACCAGGAAGGAAACAACTACAACGAAGAAACTCGGGATTTATTCAACGTACTCCCCACGAAGCTCAATACACTTCTTAGTCCGTTGCTCTAACGTTTGAAAGCCACTCAAAAAAAATTCAGAATGTTGTCCGTCCAAACAGGTCTCAGCGGCAGCAATAATTTCTGCGTCGAACGAAAAATGGCGAGCTTTCAATTGTTTTTCAGTCCAGGGAACAGGCGGTAGTCCGACGGGGCCAGATCCGGAGAATAGGGTGGGTAAACAAGACATTGGAAGCCCTGGTAGACCAGTTTCTTCTGGGTTGCAAGTGCCCAGTGAGCCGGGGCATTGTCATGCAAGAACAAGACCCCCTTGGTGACATTCCAGCGGCGCTTTTCCTTCAAAATGTCCTTCATCTGCGCCAGCAAAAATGAGTAATACTCCGCGTTGATAGTTTGGCCCTTTGGAAGATAATTAATGAGGAGAATGTCGTCTTGACCCCAAAAAAATCGAGGCGAGAACTTTTCCAGCGGATTTTTGCACTCAGAATTTTTTGGGGCGGGGCCGGGTAAGCCGCTGTGCCGCCACTCCATTGATTGTTGCTTTGTCTCCGGGTCATAGTGATATAACCAGGTTTCGTCCATGGTCAACAATCGCGACAGGAAATCATTTGGACCGCGCCGAAAAAATTCCAAAATTTGCTCGTACTATTAGCGCCGTTTACGTTTTTGATCAGCTTCCAGGCATTTCGGTACCCACTTCGCGGAGAGCTTCCGCATGTCCAAATCTTCATGAATGATGGACCCAACCCGCTCACGTGAGATGCCCAGTTGCTCAGCTATTGATTTAGCCGAAATCCGGCGGTCTTCCAATATTAGCTCGTGAATTTGATCAATAATCTCCGGGGTGGTCACTGTTTTGAGTCGTCCAGGACGAGGCGCATCACAGGTGGAAAAATCACCACGTTTAAACTGGGCCACCCAATTTTTGACGGTGCCATACGATGGTGCACGTTCCCCTAATGTTTCTATCAGAATGGCGTGAATTTCCTTCGGCGCCTTGCATTGTTAAAAAAAACTTGATGACCGCTCGCGTCTCCATATTGTTGAAATCGCGCGCGTCGCCTAACATGCTTCCTTTCAGCCACTGTAATAAGAAAAGACTTGCCATTCGGCAAATGAACAGACTCCTCTTTCCAACGACACTATCGATTCCGTCCTACAACATCGGGAAGTAGGTCGGGCTAAGAAATTATCGGCACCCACTCGTAATGCGATCAACTGTAGTATAATATGGAAGTTGTTACAAGCCTGCGTGCTGTAAGACTGCCAACTCAAGAGAAAAAGTATCCACAATTTATACTACAGAATGTTAATTTCTCTTATCGATGTTTATGTTGCACATGAAGCTCGACCGGGAATTTTGAGCAGTTGAGACTTAAGTATGAAGTGAGATACTTTAAACAGCCTGTGAAGAACATCGAACTCCCAGCAGGTAAAGGCGTCTTATGCTAGAGCTGTTGTACTCATGGATGCTACAAAGTTGGCTCTCACTGACATCGGTCCTTTTGATTATACCGGCATGCTTTGTGTTTTATAGAATGGGATATCGGTAGGTCTTGCACACCGACTGTAATAGCGATGACACGGCTACGCGTTCTGCTGAATATTCCGTTATGAAGACTGATATCACTGCAAACTGAACACCGAGAATCTGTTTAAATAGAAGGAATTCAACAAAGCTGGAACGCAGTGCTTTCCACGTATAAATCGAAAACAAGGACTCTGAAATTGAATTCATGCTCCATAATGACATTCAATTAAAGGGATGTGAATCCATATAAACTGATGTGCGTCCATCGAAAATAGAATAGCAAATGACGTTATTAAATCAAACTTTTTCATAAAATTTTGTGACCTATTTGAGTGCTGTTTTTTATACGTTTATTAATAGGACATAGATAGTTTCGAAACAGCAATGTGTTTGATTTTAAAACAAGAAAAGAAAGAAGCAGACATGGAGCCACTTTTTGAGAGCACAAGACAAATTGTGGGTAAACGTGTGGCACTGGTGTGAGCATCCAGCATATTGCATGATGCTTATTGTCCTGGTCGTAGTTTGTCTGCTTATTATTGGTCCACTTAACAACATTTTGAATACCATATATTTTGTGTCTCCACGATAACTTGGTCTCTGTCACCACAGCGCGGCGAATCCTCAGGTTGCGGATGGAGACCGACCTCCAATATAGAGCGTAGATGCGCACAGTTGACAAGAGGTGGTCCTCCAGCTTGGGTTTTGGTGGAGGTGCTAACAACTTCTCTCCGCAAAAACTGACCTTGTTGCGGAATGGATACATGTGCCTGGGGCATGGACTGATTCTTTGGTACCATCTAAGCAATATTAAAGGGACATGAGATTTGGTACACGTTGTGAGGCTGTGCAGGTCAGTGTCTCTTATGAAAGTTGCCAGGGAATTAGCGAGGTATAAACTGGATTTAGTGGATGTACGAGAGATTAGGTGCGACAAAGTGGGCACTGTTAGAGCAGGGGATTATATTTTTTCTATGGCGAAGGGAACGAAAATCATCAATTGGGAACAGGTTCTTTATAAACCACAGAAAAATATCAACAGTTAAGAGAGTGGCTTTTATTAGTGATATGATGTCGTGTAAAGTTCTGAGAGTTCGCTGGTGTAATTCCATTGTTTTTAATGTGCATGCACCAATTGAGGAGAACGTGAAGATTCAAAAAGCAGTGTTTATGAGAAATTGGAGCAAGTTTTCAATCATTTTCCTAAGTACCACATGAAAATCCTGTTAGTAGATTTTAATGCAAAATTGGGGAGAGGGGATATTTTCAAAACGACAATTGGAAAGAGAGTGAACTTAAGTATAGTACTGATAACGGTGTTAGAATAGTAAACTTTGCCACATTAAAAAATCTAGTTGTTAAGAGCACTATGTTCTGGCACCGAAACATTAATTAACATACCTATCATAATGGGAAGACTCACAAACAGATTGATCACATATTTTAGAAAGGAGATGGCTTTCGATTATACTTGGATGTACGATCTTTCAGAGGAGCTGACTATGACACGGATTTCTATATGGTGGTTGCAAAATTTATAAAAATATTGGGAGTAAGTAAACAGCAGCGCAGAAATTTCATGTGGAACGATTTAATCTCAGGAAGCTAAATGAGCTGGAGTTTAGGAAACAGTATCAGATCTGCAGGTCTGCAGCTTTGTAGAACGTAAATGATAGCGAAGACACGAATAGGGCTTGGGAGAACATTAAAATATCATAACGTCAGCTAATGCGAGTCTAGGTCAGCATAAGACGAAGCAGCATAAACCATGGTTTGATGAAGGATGTTCACCAAATTTAGATCAAAGGATCCAATCTGAAATGCAGTGGTTACAGGATCCAAACCAAAACACTGTAGATAATCTAAACAATGTGAGACCTGAAGTTAGGAGACATTTTAGGAATAAAAACTAAAGATGATGAACTTAAAACTAACAGTAAGGTAAAAAAAATCAGAGACTTCTATAGGGGCATCAGCGACTTTAAGAAGCGTTACCAACTGAGAACTAATATAGTAAAAGATGAGAAGGTTGATATAGTTACAGACTTCCACAGTTTTTGGCTAGATGGAGTAAAAATTTCTCTCGTCTATTGAATGTACATGAGGTTAATGGTGTTACGCTGACTGAAATACATACATCAGAGACACTAGTGCCTGAGCCGAGTGTTTTGAGTTTGAAATGGCTATTTAAAAGCTAAGAAGACACAAATCAAGAGAAATTAATCATATACTAGTAGAAATGAGAGAAGCAGGAGGAAGAACAATTCGTTCTGAAATCCATGAAATTATTATTTGTATTTGGAATAAGGAGGAATTGCCTGAGGAGTGGATGCGGTCGATCATTTTACCTATTTTTACGAAGGTTGATAAAACAGGGGTTAGTAATTATAAAGGCTTATCTCTGTTGTCAATTACGTACAAAATTGAATCCAATAACTTGCTGTCAGAGGTAACGCCAAATGTAATTGTAATTAGTGGGGATCATCAGTGTGGATTTCGACGCAACAAGTCAACTACTGATGATATATATACTGCATTCGCCAAATACTTGAAAAAAATGCGAATAAAATGAGGCAGCGCGTCAGCTATTTAGAGACATCAAGAAGGCCTGTAATTCATTTAGGAGGGAGGACTTGTATAATATTCTTTTTGAGTTTGGTATCCCCATGATTCAAGCAAGGCCAATAAAAATGTGCCTGAATGAAACATATAGTAGAGAGTGAGTGGGCAATCACTGGTCTGACATGATTCCTATTAATAATGTTTTTAAACAAGGAGATGTTTTATCTTCATTGCTTTGCATCTTTGCTTTAGAGTACGCCATTATGAGAGTTCAAGTAAGCCAGGATAGCTTGAAATTGAATGGTACACATCATCTTTTGTTTATGCTGATGATGTTAGTGTATTGGGCGGAAGCATGCATACCCTAAAGAAAAACACAGAAGTTTTAGTAGTTGCAAGTAAGGAGATTGGACTAGAAGTAAATGCTGATAAAACCAAATACATGGTCACATCTCGATATCTGAATACAGGACGAAGTCACAATGTGAATATTGATAATAATTCCTTTGAAAGAGTGGAATATTTCCAATAACTGGGAACAACCGTAATGAATCAAAACTGTCAGGAAGAAATTAAGAGCAGATTGAAGCCAAGAAATGCTTGCTGTCATTCGGTGCAGAAATTTGACTTCCAGCTTGCTATTCAAAATTATATATATTAAGATATACAGAACTATAATTTTGCCTGTTGTTTTTTATGTTGAGAAAAATGGTCGCTGACAATGAGGGAGGAATGTAGGCTGAGGGTGCATGTGAAGAGAATGTTGAGAAAAATATTTGGGCCTAAGAGGGGGGGGGGGAAATGGAGAAAACTACATCATGGGGAGCTTACTGATCTATACTCCTCACCCAAGATTATTCGGGTGATTAAATCGAGAAGAATGAGATGGGCGTGGAATGTAGCACTTAATGCGGAAGGGGATAGGTGCATACAGGATTTTAGTGGGGAAACCTGAGGGAAAGAGACCACGGGGAAGGCCCGGGTCCAGAAGGGAGGATAATATTAAGATGGTTCTTCAGGAATGGTGATAGGTGGCATGGAATGGATTGATCTGGTCCAGGATAGGGACAGGTGGCGGACACTTGTAAACGCGATAATGAACATTCAGGTTCCATGAAATGAGGTGAATTTCTTGACTAGCTGAGAACCGATTACTTTCTCAAGAAGGACTCTGCTTCGTGGAGTGAGTGAGTGCGTGAGTAAGTAACAAGTAAGTAAGCAAGATGATTTTGGGAATAAAAGAATAATTAGTGAATAGCGCATAAGGAAGGATGTGGAGGGAATCATTGCTGGCGTAACGTACGGCACCAACTCAGTGATGATTATGATGATTGTGATGATGACGATGATATTGATGTTGAATGCCAGTCTATATGTGTAATTGACGTATTTTAGATCCCGTGCAATTTGTAAGCACAACAAGTCTATCGATTACGTATTTTTGCCGCGCGATATTCACAAAAAGCTGCCTTAAATAAGCAACGAGTACTGCTGTCACAAAGCACACCACTCGTAATATTGTCCATTTATGCGAATGATTGGACAACGCATTGGACCATAGCAGCCAAGTTTATCTGAACCTCCCAGACTCGGGTGTGTTCCCGGGGCTGCAAGACAATGAGTCTGTCATTGTGTGCCGAATACAGGATGTATTTTTTCGGTTATCTGCTGTGTGCTTCATGCCTTCGTGCGAGAATTAGAAAGTAGGAATACCAGCACAATGTAAGGCTTAACAGCGGCTCCATCCAGCACGTGCATATCTAGAACTTGGCGTATTCAGGCAATCGAAGTACAAAAGAACGGAAGATCCCCTTATGAAACCCTCTATGAAGGCAAACAGCAAATGTACTTTCAGTGTTACGGAAAGCAGAGCCTAGTTCAGCTGGCTCCCTGTCATCGCAGCATGGCGCGTCTTCGAGTTGCAGATGCAGGGTATGTGGGAATACACCGAATGAACAGTCGTGGGCAGCCAACAAGAGGTTTTCTTTCAGCTTGGGTTTAGTCGAGGGTCTTACAACTTCTGACCATCAAAATGGATATTTTATTAAATGTCACAATGGCGTTATACTTGGACAAATTTTGGACCACCTGAGCAGTGGAACTTGGTGGATGGCTGTGAAACTTGGTCTGTCACATTAAGAGAAAATAGCCTGAATTTTTCCGAGAATAGAGTATTGGGAAGATACTTGGGCCTGAGAGGAAAGTAGTAATCGAAAACAGGAGAAATTTCCTTAATAAAGAGTTAATGATTTTTGTTCCGTACCAAATATTACGTACTAATGTGACGGATTAAAGAGGATGAGATGGATGGAGAATGTGGCACGTATGGGGAAGAATATAAATCAAAACAGGTATGAGGGGGGGGGGACCTGGATATGCAGATATAGGCCTAGATGGGAGGATAATATTAAAGCCAGTCTTAAAGAATTAGTTTGGGAAGGTGTGGTCATGATAAATGTGGCTTAAGATAGGGATAAGTGGCGGATTTTGTGAGTGTGGTAATGAACATTGGTGTTAAGAAAATAAAAGACTAGTTTAGAAAGCATTTGCTTGTCAAGACAAGCTCTACTACATGGACTTCACCGTTTATTAATTTGTTGTTTACATAAAAGCAGATAATTAGGTAGGCTGGTCCAGTTAATGAGGGAGTGGTGATTGATGTGCATAGCAATTATTATAGCAAGATTTCGGGCACGTTGCTGCACGTTGGTTGGGAAAAATGATGGTAAAATATCTATGGGTTGATCTAAGCGTAGATGGATGCAAGGTAAGTTTGTGTATATGCTTAATTAAGCATGATGACCAAAGATGCACAGGGGAGTGCGAGTAAAGCTCCATGAATATTTAAGCTCAGCACTAGATAACAGTTATCGGCTTCTCGCCTTTTGGCTTTACGGTCGGGGAATGTGATGCCGTTGCCCAATGCGTACGAAACATGTGGGACCCACCGAGGATTTTATTAAGGACGTTACTGCTTTTCGCTTGTTAGAAAGTGACTTCATATCGTGGAAGTGATAGACACTTAACTTGCGTACGAAACCTGCTGGGTATTGCCAATATCGATCAACTAATGGAAATGTATAAGAAGTGAAATGGGTGCGCTAATGGTTACTGCACGGACTGTGTGTGTTAAGTGCTTCTGCATTGCACCTTCCTTCATTTATTTATAAGATTTCCGGTGCTTGGGCATAATCAGTGAAAACTTACATTTATATTTTGCGCATGAACCGAATGGCATAACAAATGTACACGTTCAAGTGTTAACAATTATTGTAGTGTATGGAAACTGTTATGGTGATGATATTTCACTGAACTTTTATAACGCTTAATATATGTTATTTCAGGCGGCTTTGAGTATTTCATGGACTTTTCCATACAAACCGCAGTGTAGAGGCTGTTAACAGTTGTTGTGCTAATTCACCATTAAACAGTGACAGCGGCACGTACTGTACTGTACTGTACCATACAAATTACACCCGTCGTCTGTTTTTTGTCCTAATCTAGACCCCAGTCTTTGTTTTGAATTCTTCGTTGATATTATTTTTAGTATTTCATATTTTTTTTATTATAATGCTCTAACGCAGATCAAAAAAGATCAGTGTTGCTGTTTGACTAATTATTCATAGAACTTATTCACAGTATATATATATATAAAATTTAAGTAAGTTATAGTTTATAGTGACTGTGTTTGTCCTATAGTTGAAAACTTCGCAGGAAATATGTTGTCATGAGTTATTGATTTGTGTGTGTGCGTGTACTCAGCTGCTCTATTTTCCATCACGTTAAACAAACTATACCTCAATATGAAAAGCCGTCTTACACTTAACTACATTTATTGACATTTCCCATATACAAACGTTATCACTGAATTGCCATTTCCGTTACTGATAATGGGGTTCGACCCAGAGTTTGTTTGCACAGTTTTGTTATCGTTTCTGATAACCATCGGTTGCTAATTATTTTGGGTTCGGTTCATTTGTCGTAAGAACGCACCCCACACATCTGATCGTCCCCACTCCGAGTGGACGGGTAGCGAAACGTGACAAACAATGTTTGTCAGATAAAATAAGTTTCCCGTATTACTGAAAAATCTGTGCCTAGATATGCCTGTTTTTACTTACCTTGTTGTTGGAAATTTAAACATTTGTAGTTCAGTGGTTACTCTGTGGAAAACACGACTTCAAAATACAAACTATGTATTTTTTCCGCACAGTACAGTACGGTCTCGATGGTTTTGAATATCTGGAACCTTTGAAACCTCCATGAAGCCTGGAACCTATTTGAAATATAAAATATATTTAGTTTGAAGACCTTCTGAGATATTGGTCACAAAAATGCAATAACCTCAAACGTATAAAAATTATTTGAATGGTTAATGCAGGACAATATTTGAACACCCGAGTTATGGAGCAAAAGAGGAATCGAGGTCACTTAATGAAAGGCAGAGCTTGAGTGAGCTGAGAATGATCTTCACAACGATAGTGTGACCTCATCTCGTTTCGACGGATTGAGACAGGAGAGATCGAACCGTCAGATAGCATGCATTAAAGACGAATTTAAGCCTTCACAGGGTTAACTACGGATGATCTTAACAGTGGAGTATGCAGAGGGTAGGTTCACTTAAACTGTGTCAGAATTGACTTCTTCTTCTCGTTTCGTAATACAGATTACATATGATGTTCGTCTTTATTCAAAACAACAAATAAACTTAACTTGATTGTCCAAGCCTGTTTGGCGCCGACTTTGTATAAAATGTTAGAAATGTTTAAAAGAATGTGATTAGGACATGAGTGAACCGTCTAAAGTTTGCTGCAACTGATATTAATGTTTGGGAATTTATTTGCTACTAATTAAAATATGTATATTTTTAATATATATGTGTTAATTTTTACCACCCTGAATACAGGGACTTTTTTAACGTTTTACCTAAAAGACTGCTGTATTTCTTAGAAGGCATGAAGCCATCGGAACATCCCATGGCAGCACGGCGAGAAGATAAAAAGGAAGGCACTGTGTTCTCTTTTAGCAGGCTTTGTGTACCATGAAATGTATTGCGATACGGGGTAAAAACTTAATGCTATTTATGGTTTTAGTGTTTATAGCAATTAAATTGGGGAGAAATGGAAAGTCTTACATTTCCAAATTCCGTATAATTCGGTCATAATTTGATGATTAAGAAACGGAGAGAAAAAGCTGTGCCAAATGAGATCGCAGGCTGCAAAGAAAACACCGTGAGGCGACGTCTGCAGTAAGGTCCACGCGAATTGGATGATCTTCATGAAACTCACTGCTCGAAGTTGAATTCTGACATCTTTCTATAAACTATCTTTCATAGATGGCAGCAGTATTTGTTGTCAGTATTCGGTGAAGCGAAATGACTTTACCGTAAATAACACAAATGACAAGAGTGGCTTCGATAAGGAAGTCTTAGTAAATCTGGCAACAAGATAGCAGAATTCCGAATTTTGAAACGATGAAAGCATATTGGGCAGCTAAAATTAATTTAGAAACTCTCCCTATTCTCTCAACAGACTATTTCTTGTTATAATGTGTTGTATATCATTAATGAGCATTTTAGTCTGCACTTCAAAATATTTAGTTTTATTTCTTGAATGTAGAAGGGTTTCTTTTCAAGCAATTTTTATTTTGGTAATCCTTTAAGACGAACAAATTTAAAAAATTTTCCGGGCTAGATTTTCGCCATTCTTCAAGTTTCTTGAATTGTAGGTTTGTCTCCATTCATCCTGGACATGGTACCGAGTCGCAGGGTGATTGGCGCTCGACGTTTCGAGATCACTGCTTTGTTTAGAAATGTCGGACACCAAGCAACCAGCCGGTCGGCACAGTATCCCGGATGAATGCAAACCTCAAAAGTTCCACTGCAAAAACCTAAACATCTCTCTTCACTGTAATTTGTCTGTATCCCGAAATTGTATATATATGTTAGTGTCGTACTGAAATATAAATTGCAGTAAAATATTTTGTTCCGTAAAAGATGAATATTTTTAAAAGTTATTTGCTAAGATGAACTGGAATCCAAGAAAGCTCTTGCTACAGGAAGTGATTTTTTACATTCCACTTGTAATTTAATGAACTTGCAATTTCACTCCAACACCGTTTCACTTAAAAGTGCAGAGTATGTAGTTGTTGTGATATAAAACCTGCAATGGCACACAACTCCCTGAAGTTACGATCTCTTCAACATAACATCCACCTGACAGCCAGTTAATTACGATACACTAAGGCGTAGCGTTGGAGACTATGAAGGCTTTTAATGGTAAATTCTCAGGTTAATTCGCCTTATTTGAGAATTAACACAGTACGAATACACGTGAAGGCATCACGTCTCTGCTATCGAAATTCTACTACATCGCGTGAAACAAGAAGTTGGAAATAATATGAATAAAGTTTAGCAATTCGAGATAAAAAAAACTGCATGAAGCAGTAGATGAATAATAAAATGCGAGCGTTGAAAAAACTAGAATATACAAGATGAATGAATGGCTGAAAAATTGACAAAAGCGTTAGATTTGACGATAAAGAGGCAGAAGAGACATACGGAGGAGTAAAATGCAAATAAATCCGATGAGAGAGAATATAAACAAATTTAAGGAGAGATCCGATATTCTCACAGCGGTGTTGTTGAGAATTCAATTTTTCTGGACTGTGATACTGTGTTGAAGGGTCAGTGGTCAGTGACGTTCGAAGAAATGTATTGCTTTCAGGTTCAAGGGCTAAACAAGAGAATTCCTTCTATGACTGTTTGACCATCAAAGATAAAGAGCTACGGCTGTTCGAAACGCCTGATCCCACTCATCAAAGGACACAGCGTCGTCTCCTCAAACTGAGGACGTTGAAGACTTGTATACCTGAGGCACACTTTTTTTATGCCATTTTCTGTGCTTATGTCAGCACTCAAAACTGGTGTACTGAAATTATATTTATGCTCCACACTTTTAGGCTGTAGTTAGGAAGCGATCGACACACACTGTGCACTCCAGTAGCATGTAACACCTACAAGTTCTTTCAAGCAGACGATAACAAATGCATATGTAAAATTTAACACCAACTTGTTGCACAACACTTTTATATTTTAAGTAATGCTCCGATATATTTCAGTGTTAACCGTTGGCCGTGAATATGTGTATTCATTCATAGCGTGAACACAAAACACCGGATATCTTATTCCGGAAGAAAGAGCGAAAAGCAGATTTTTGAAAGCAACAATTATATCAACAGCAAAATAATTTTATACCGTATTTTAACTATGATATTGATTTTAAGAATTGTAACATGTGATCATCATTACAATAATTTGAATCATGTGTGGAATTTGTTACATGTAAGTTGAAACATAGCCGATCTCAGTGGCCGCGCGGTTTAAGGCGTGGGTCTACAGCCGCTCGCTTGCTGGGATTGTGGGTTCGAATCCCGCCGGGGCATGGATATTTGTCTGTGTTGAGTGTTGTGTGTTGTCAGGTAGAGGTCTATGCGATGGACTGATCACTCGTCCAGGGAAGTCCTACCGACTGTGATGTGTCGTTGTGTGTGATCTAGAAACCTAAAAAATGAGGAGGCCATGGCCAGCTTTGGGACACAGCGCCACGGGAGGGGGGGGGGGAGAAGTTGAAACATAAGCTGCATATACCAAAGGAAGCTCCCTGAAGATGACAACAGTTAAGGCCGAAACATGTCGGAGCATTAATTAACACATAAAATTGTTGTGCAAAACGACTGTGTCAAATTTTACGTATGTAATATAGTTTCACGCAAAATGTACAGCATCAAAAAGTAACAAAAGCAGTTCAACCGCCTCCTCCCCCTCCCTCTTCCCCAACCCAAAACGCAGCCGACCTATTGCCTTAGTCGAGCGGTCAATGCTTTATACATGCAATGCACGTCATGTAGGACGTACCAGTGATACATGGCATGTCGAAGAATCGTACTGCATCCATCGTCAGCGGAAATAGATTCATTCTTCGGGAACTCTTTACTGCTTTGTAAGAAAATAACGCGTTTCTTCGAAACGTCGGAAACCACTCGCCCAAGGACGCAGTGTCACGTCCCAGAAACAGGAATTCTCAATTAAGCCTCTGCGAAAATCTCACAACTCGCACCAGTTGCTTAGCTGCTGCTGTTTAAAATCGTGTCCCATTTGAGGACTTCGAAAATTGTTTGCTCAGAAGTCTAGCAGTGTTTGAAAGTTTTTATATGTAAAATATTGGCTTCCTTTTTCCCTTTAGACGGAAAACCAAGAAGATTAATTTTTCATGTCCTAAAATACGTAGCTTGACTTTCCGTTCCACGGAAGACAGAAAGTGAAAGGAACTCAGTAGAAGTAAGTGTGCTTCTTAAAAAGAGAAGCCAGAGGGCCCGCTGAAGTCTCCATAGCAACCATGAAATACGTGGCTGGTGTTTGTATCGGGTTGGAGTTTAGTTCATGTGCAAATCTGACGATCGGCGCTGACAGTATCGGTTTTCTGTTACAGATTCGTGCATTAACAGGCACCATAATAACACAGTCAAAAATCTAAAGCTCACAATGACGTACCTTCAGTTATAAAAAATGCGCTCTTTGAACAGGAGTCAGACGACAGTGCTTTTCTTTAGAGCTTGTAGCGAGTACCTGAAATATCGTTAGATGCCCCTGTGGATGCAAGATTTCTGTGTGAAAAACATGCTCTGTTTGGCGAAGTGACAACAGAAGGGGACTGTACACTTTATTTTATCGTTACGTCCCAAGATGCTAAACTGGGTACGCCATTAACTCCTTGTCAACCGATACTTTAATGTGACCTGCAAGAGAAACTCAGAGCCGCATTTGTTTAATGTCTTGGTACACGATGTCTGAATGATTTCGAATCTCGCAATTGTCACTCTGGTAGGAACACATAAAACTTTCACTGCAAGTAGTTACAAATTCCTTTTCACTTTGAGCGAAAATTACTTATTTACAAAAAATCACGATTTTACACACACACACACACACACACACACACACACACACACACACACTAATGTAGGGTAACACACGCGTCCTATCGTGTCCATATCGCCTCCGTCAATCACATTTCATAAGTTTGGATATTATGAGATTAAAACAATATTGACAAATTTAGATTGTAATTGTAATAAACACTCATTTGGTAACTGAAATAATTCTATGTATGGCAACTCAAGACATCACTGCACAGTGGCGCTGTGCAGGCTGCTACATTAGGATTTCAAACCAGAAAATCCAGCCAGTATATTTGTCCTTAATCTCGATAGAGTTTTATTAAAGCAGACAACAGTTCATGCTAGAACTCTATTATCCCAATCTCATTGCTTTGAGGATATAAAAACTCATTATTGTACCTGCAGGTAAGTATAACTATTGGCTACAGGGTTATGTAACATGCATCTGGCAGTTCGTCAGTTACTATTTATTCTCATCCCCTCCCATTCCATTCTTTACAGCGTCAAAAATAACTTTAGATTGAATAAGGAACAAGCATTATTAAATAGAGTAGGGGCCGCGAATGGATTAGGCGATCAGTCGCCGATTTCTGAATTCGGAGTTGCGTGATCATTTCTACGGCAGTTCGCGTGGGAGTTCCAGTAGAAAAATTGGCAGCGCGACAGACTGTTCTGCAATCAGCGATCACTGCGCCAGTACTCGGTGCTTATTGGACTCTTAATCTGGGGAAAGTACAGCAGAATGGCTAGGGGCAGCACTTCCGAGATAAGTCTGGTCCCACTCCACTAATACTAGCAATACAAAAGATAAGGAAACAACTTAAACAAGATAAACAGGAATCGATATAGTGACCGTAGAATTCCAAGAAAAGATGGGCTTTCCTGGACCAGCATGAGTCATTCCATCCCGTCACAGACACCTCCACAGAGACGGACACGCGCTCGGGCACGGACAGAGTGGCTTTGAGAGCAACTGCTCGCTCTTTGCGGCCACAGGACTGATGGCCTGTTTGCTTCTACATTTCATAATGCACCACCTGTCGAAAGATTGAGATTTCACAGAGTGGATAAATCACTGAGAAATGCAGACCGATAAGAGCTGTAGTGTTACAGGTGAATAGACACCCTCAGTTCACGCTTGCCCCGAAAATGGGAGAAAAAGAACTTCTCGAATCGTTGGTAAGAAACTACCAACCTAGACCGGGTACAGCTGAGTATGTAGCGGCGGTCAAAGGCTGAGTAATTTATTAGTCGCTGTGAGGAGATGGGTTTGGAATAAGTGATGAGAAAATGGAGTATATTGTCAAGCCTGGTGAAGAGAATGCAGAACAAAATGACAGCATAAAAATAGGCAATAAATCATTTGAAAGGATAGAACAGTTCAGGCATTTTGGAAGAACCCCAACAAATCAACATTCCACTCATGGGGAAAATAAGAACAGATTGAAGTCAGGGAATGTTTGCTGCTTTTCGGTGCAGAATTTTTTGTTTTCCAGATTTATATCCAAAAATATAAAGATCAAGATATACAGAATTATAATTTTTTCTCTTGTATATGGGTGTGAAATTTGGTCGCTCACATTGAGGGAGGGAGATTAGGGTGCTGAGGAAGATTTTTGGGTCTAAGAGCTTCGAGTTGACGGGGGAGTGGAGAAGACTCCATAAAGAGGAGCTTCATGATCTGTATTCCTCACCAAATATTATTCGGGGATCAAATAAAGAAAAATAAGAAGGGCGAGGAATGTAGCATGCATGGGGAGAGAAACGTTGCATACCTTGATTTAGCAGGAAACCCGAGGGCAAGATATCACGTGGAAGGCATAAGAATAGGCTGTAGGATGAGGTTAAAGTTGATCTTCAAGAAGTAGGATGGGCGGAATGGATTGGATTGATCTGACTCAAAAAGGTACATGATTTTATAAAGTGGGGGGAATTTTTAACTAGGAGAGGAACCGTAGGAACCGTTAGCTTGTCATCAGGGGCTCTGCTGCGTGAAGTTAGTTAATAAACGGTCGTGTAAACAGTGCTATGAGCAGAATACTTAAAAGGTTCTGAGGAAAAAACGCTCAGTTCACTGGAGGTTATGTTTACTTTAATCTTCTTCTGAATGTCGAAGTTTCGTCTAGCAGGCGTGTAATTAGCATTTGTAAGTGGAAAATTTGACACGAATGGGACTCCAACACACTTGGGAGGAGAAACCATTGACACAGTATTAAACGTTCACATCATCTAACCACAAAAATATGCGGAAATGATATGGAGTTATAGTGACAGAATGATATTAAAATATCGTTTCATAGAGAAAATAGTTTATGATGATCATAATTTAGTGTTGAGGTCTTGTCAGTTGTTTATGGTGGCGATCAGAAAGCTGGGAGTTCACAGACAGCCCCGCGATTTTTATAGAACCTAAAATATCTGTTGAAATTTGTTGCAATGTTGTTTTAGGTGTTTAAGATCTTGTTTATAACTACATCTAAGATAGCTGCTCAATTACAGATATTACAGGCAAAAGACTTTAAGTTATAGTTTCGAAATGACAGCCGTAAAAAGTGTCTCAGAATTCAATAATCCACTCTAAACCTGGAGACACCAGGTTCCTCTGAAAGGGGAAGACCTGTTTGCCAAACATACGGCGTCGCATCCAGCTGGTCTTTCGCTTTTAAGGCAAAAACCTTGCGACCCTTGGTGATGTTATAGCCGCTACTCGCGTGCAGCTTTTCAGCAAAGCCATGCTTCGAAAGAGTTCGAACGTTTTACAAAACCGGAGTTTCCTGCGTACTCAAGAGGTTTATATTAGAGCAGTATGTATTAAACTGACCAGATTCGATTTCGGCAGACTGTTGTATTCTATACAGGAAAGACCAATAGATCAACAGTCATGGACACGTGCAAATAACTCTTGCACTGAATTTTATTCGCTTCGGATAAAAGACGTCAGTAACCTAGAAGTTATTACTGCAATCGTACGTAACCCCCAGAAAAAAAGAACATGTTTGTTGTTACTGAATATATTAACAGTTTGTCCATGCCAATGAATTATAAACACTTCCTCTTACCTTATTTCGAGCACAAATTTTTACACCTGCCCCCGTTGTCGATATCTCGATATCTTATCAATTGGGACCGTTTCACTGAAGAAACAGCCCAAAAGAGACTGCTGCCTGTTCTAAAATGTGAATTCTTGGTTTGTTACTGGCTGACATGAAGGTCTATGAAGAGCACTAATTGGAATGTTGGCACTTGGTATCGCGACGTGTCTGCCACAATGCGTCACGACAGCTTCAGACTATTTTCGCAAACAGCATAAATTAACCCTCCGTACATCAAGATAATGAGATTTAAGATCGGTGACCCGAACACACCTTGTGGCAGGTAAACACCCGTTCAGTGGCTTAGACACCTTTGTGACGTCACTCACCCCTTCTTACAACAGCTGCAGTTCTTGCACACATAAACAGTGCAGAAAACATGCCATCCCCTTGTCTTCCATTCGGCTATAAATAACCCAGCAGCTCCTCAAGGGTGCACGTTGAGAGCTTGGGGAGGGGAGAGCGGGCAACCAATCGATGTAATGTTAGGCAGCTAGCCCTGCTTAGGGAGGAACATGGAGCATTACTCTCCTGCCATGCAAAGAGAACATCTATGGATCTGATTGGATAAAGTAGTGGCCCTGTTTAACCTCACTAACCATGAAGACTGTTAATCTTTCAGCCTGCATACGGATACCACACCACCCCAGCTATACCACAACGTAACACCAACACACATCGAACCAGAACAACACAACCCATGTAATAACGCATAAAATAAGTCGCAAGCTCTTGAGGATGGATGTATTAATATCCGAAGCACGTTGAGCAGTAAATAATGAAATAATGAAACAAGTGACATCAAGTTGGTCACTCTTTATTCAACTATCAAGATGATGCACGGTCCAATAAACATAAGAAGCAGTAGTGTTTCAGCTTGCATACGGATACCACACCACCCCAGCCATACCACACCGTAACACCAACACACACCGAACCAGAACAATACAACCAATGTAATAACGCATAAAATAAGTCTCAAGCTCCTGAGGATGAGTGTATTAACATTCGAAACATGTTGAGCAGTAAATAAGGAAATAATAAAGCGAGTGACATCAAGTTGGTCTCTCTTTATTCAACCATGAAGACTGTCTTTGACCGGGTTGTGCCGCTGTAAAGTCTGGTAAACAGATATAACAGCTCGGAGACAATTGTCTTCATCGGCAGAGTAGAGAGTGGGCCTGGAAGATAACGGAAGAGTTCGAGTGGCTACCAGATAAGACGGCGGCAGATGCTAGACCTCATCATTCTACAACCGAACGATAACACCCTCGCTCGGTAAAGGGGAGAGATCTCGGATGTCTTGTGTCCAGCCAGAAGCCTTTAGTACTTCTGCGCCACGTGGGTCATACGCGAACCGCGTTTGTGTTACCGTTCCTGTCAGTACAGTGTCACGTGCCTGCATTAGATACCTTGCATGAAGGACGGAACCTGTTTTTGGTTCCTTTATGAAACACTGAGATATTAACTGTTTCGGAATAACATTGTAGGTTTTCGTGCAAGGTAAATCAGTCCCGTTACAGGCCCGACGTGCCCAGAGGATCCCAGGAAGTTAAGGTTCCCAGGTTACGTGACAATGGCCCAGGATGGTGGTAAGGTTGTCAACCTTACGCACCGGCCGCTTTTACCCCCCAGGAAATACTCCTGGTACTCATTTCTGTTAGAGGCTGAGTCGACCCCAGGGCCATAGTGAGAACGGAAGAATTATGTCAATAAAAAATTCCAATGACACTGTCTGGAATCGAACCAGCGACCTTCCGATTTGCTACCGCTGTCTCCAGGTATTAGTGTGCATTATCTAATATGTAATATAATGTTTGCGCCTCACGAGAATATGTTTGACCTTGGACGCGTGTTTGCAAGGAGAAGTCAGGCCCTTAGTTGTTTACGGCTATTCATCGATATATTTCGGTGTTTATGAGCAGCTACGTTATATTTAAGTTAAGGACACATTGGGTATAAGTGCAGTTGTGTCTTGGTTATGCGAGATAATAGTATTATTTTACGTTTTGTTCTATCTTGTTATAGAGTTGCGCATAAATTTGACTTCAGTCTTGTTACAAACTGAATGCGAATAGAGGAACATAGTAGATGCAATGACTGAGACTTTATGACAGGGCATACACATTTCCTTCTCATGGTTAGCCTACCGGACGGGATAAGGCATTCTACCAAGGCGTCAAGGTCAAATATGTTCACGCCAGTCGTTGACTGTACTATGATTCTGCAGGGAAATATTCTCCGACGTATGATGAAGAGTTTGTTACTATCTTCTTGTAAAGTAACAGGTTTAATTAGTCGTTGAATGTCAACATTAAATTCATGTTACACAAAGACTTGGATATGCCACGTATATCACATGTTTAACACACGTTTTCGGTGTTCTGTGATATGACAGTATCTTCATTATGTACTTCTACCGATCAGATTGTTACAACAGCTTTTACAAACCTGTAGTGTATATATGCATCTAGCAATATACACTCCGTCATATCCCAGAATACTATAACAGGCCCCTTGATAACCTGCGCCGTCAGAACTCGTGTCTCTTTGTTCAAATCCCTCTGGTAGTTTCGAAAATAAAATGTATGAACGGACAGCCATTATGGGTAAATTTTAATTTCTTTAAAAGGATGGGGGGGGGGGGGGGAAAAAAGAACCTTTGTAAAAAAGGAGCAAAAAAAAGCAAAGAATGCTGCCCCCACAAGATGTT
>Ga0131853_10006108_pt1 | contig 21759 bp, 11 predicted proteins | sample TergutLab28metaG_FD_92764 | JGI IMG/M metagenome (GOLD analysis project Ga0131853, IMG submission 92764) | Labiotermes labralis P1 segment gut microbial communities from Petit-Saut dam, French Guiana - Lab288 P1 (version 2) (version 2) | ecosystem: Host-associated > Arthropoda: Insects >... | reverse complement strand
TACTACTACTACTACTACTACTACTACTACTACACTATCAAGAAATTGTCCAGTAGTAATTAGACTAGTATTGTTAGCTTTGCATTATAATATGTATAAACACATGAGCTATGATACAGTGTAGCCCTTAACTTACATAGTTTGGTGTAAGAATGTGAGGCTTCATTGTTCCATTAAGGTGGTCATTTATGCCACTTTACCTGTAGTGACAGTTTATTTGAGCCTTCATCTTCTGGTTCACTTATCTCATTGTGTGGAAATGTTTGGTGAGATCTGTTTAAGTTTGCAGTTATTTTTGGCATTTTGTTATGTAACCCTTGTCAGAGGGAATGAAACATTTAAATCTTTCCTAATTTGTTTTTTGTGTGCAAGTGCGATATTATTTATTAAAGTATTGATTGTATGAACAGAACTATTATTAAAGGCTAAAACTAGATTGGGAGACATGAAGAATGAATATCCCTCTTACTGGCAATAAACTGGGAAGTCACATGATGCAGAGTTTTTTTTTTTAGTGTGTATTTCGTCCTTCAGGCGTGATATATTTGCATTTGCTATGCATGGGATACTATTGTACCCTTCACAAATTCATTGCTACTTTCTGACAAGTCCGTGTTTTGCAGGTTACTGACTTACGGGGTGTGAGTGTATTGTCCAGTAGAAAGTTAGTGATGTTATGTAGGAATCAGCTGCCTACACTTTCAGGATATAAAACAAGCTGTACTGAAAAGAGTTACTTTTCTACCCTGATTCTAATTCCTTTCTGTTACATTTGTCATGTTATTGAAACTTGAAAATGGTTGGCCATTTGTATTGGACGTCACAGGAGAAATAAGTTTAGGATTTTTGGAGGTGTTTACCCCATGTACATCCCCCATCCTGGAGGGTCATTGGGTTATTTCGTAGTCTGGCATCTGCTTGACAAGGATGTCCTTTTCAGGACCACGAACACTCAACAGTATAACTTCTTGGACTACTGCTGCACCCACATTCATTCATGAGAAGATTGTCCACTCACTAGGGAGAAGCACTCACTCCTCACTACAGATATATCACTGCTTGGATATATTCAGTTTTTGCTTGTTAATGGTCAAGAAACTTGCGACAGGTGTTTGCTTTCATCATAGATTGTCTTTGTGGTTATATCCTCTCATTTCCAAGAAAATGGCAAGTCAAAGGGGCTGCATTGCATATTTAAATGGTGACTCCAGATTTAGCAAGAGGCCAAAGTGCCCAAAGATGTGGTTAGTATGTGGGTGTTCCAGTGAAATTTTGTAGTTTTAATTGGCATGTTTGCTAACTCTTAGGAGCATTGCTCATCCATAATCATTACTTGCAAGTATTTTCTGTGGCCCAGTTGACTGATGAGCAGCACAAGCCATTTTACGTCAGGACAGTATCTGCCTTTGAAATAAACCAAATGTAACTGAAAGATCTTAGGCAACCATGAAATAATTTATTTTAGCGGGTTAACTTTGGTACATTTTTCTTAACATTTGTTGTCCATCCTTGATATCCCAGTGTAGCTGCTGATGGCCACAGATATTTTAATTTCAAATGCCCATTCCTGTACCTGCACAGGATGGCTTTTTCGCTTTTGTCCACAAAGAGTTGCAATGTAACAGGACATGGCTGATAAAAGGTTAAAAGACTAGTAGGTGAATGGGTTAACTTGTATCGGTTACGTTTTCCTTTGCGTATGTCTAAAATGTTGTGGAGTGGTTTGTTCTCCAAAGAAATTGGAATGTGGTCTGGTCATATTCCTTTTTTAAGTGTTTTATTTCTATATTCTTTTTTTTATTTTACCTTCAGTGGGTAAACAGGCTGCATGTGCCCATTAAATGTAAATCTTTATGGCTGAAAGGGAAAGCACTGTCCCATGCAGGTACAGACATGGGTATTTAAGGTGAAAATAGCTCTGCCTATTAGCAACTACACTTGGACTGAAAGATCACTCACTAAATGTTAGAACATTCTGTCAGGCCTTGTGTCTGTGCAATTTTGTTTGTGATTGTACCCAAGTTGAATGAACTAGTAGGCTGTTTGTAGAGTAACCTGTTGCCAGAAAAGAGCATGTGCTGCATATTTATTATGACTTGTTGCATGGAAGATGATACTGAATAGCCCTGTTCTTTAGGCTGTCCTGTACTTTGAAACCCATGCAAAATTAATAACTGCTCTGAACCATTGGGAGATCCAGTCAGTGGATCTCACATACTGATGTGAGCAGCACATGTTCGTATGTCATTAACTGGTGACATTACTGGTTAAGGGCATAATGTTTAGGATATTTCCAGTGTGACTAACCAAAATTGTTGTTTTTTGGAGATTTATAGTGTGTAACACAATATATAGAGGGGATATGTACATGTCAGCAATGTATATTTCTGTGTGTTAATAGCTGTTAATGTGTCTTATGCCATTAAAGTGCAGCATAAAGTGAAGGTGAGAAGACAGAGGAAATGTGAATATATTTAAAATTTCAGTACTATAAAAATGCCATGTCCAAACACAATAAAAAAACAGAGCAAGTTGCCTAAAGTACTGACACGTGATTTTTATTTTGGAGGTATCCAGTTTGAATCCCAGACTAGATCATGACAATTCTGGCTGATGCTTTTGTGGTTTTCCTCAGCCCCTTCACATGAATGCTGGTATTCTACCTCAAATTGAGCAATAACAGCATTCGTCAGCCCTCTGTCCAATTCATTATTTATTGCCATCTGATCAGTGGGTACAGATGGTGTCAACAATATGCTATAAATAAATAAATCATTCTCTAAAAGTTTTGCTATTCGTGGTACACAGGGCATGTGTATCACGAGACGTGAGGGAAAGTAAATATAGTCCACAATACACAAGATGGATACGATGAACAAAACAGAGAAATTAATTTGTGTGTACAATACAGGAACATTATAGAGGCATGTAAATTTTCAAGTAGCACACTGAAGAAAAGTGTACTCCTGTGAACTGTATTTATACCTCTGCATCTTTGTTCCTATAGCCCGTAGATATACATTGATGTCATCAAGTGAACAAGGTACTAGAAGAGTGTTTCAGATATAACCAATTATTTTTGTTACATTAATGATATGTCTGTCACAGGTCCTGAAAGATGTGAAACTGGCAATTTTGACATGTGCATTTGAGCCACCAAAACCAAAGACAAAGCACAAGCTTGATGTGACATCAGTGGAGGATTATAAGGCCCTACGTCAGTATGAAGCTGAGAAATTCTCTGAGATGGTTCAGCAGGTAAATGTTGATAGAGCTAGATAGTCTTTCCTTTGACTCTACTGTACTGGATACTGCATGCAAGATAAGAAGTGATCTCAACCACTGGGTGATTCAGTCTGTGAATAGCCAGTCTTTATGATGCAGAATTCAGGGTTCTTACAGCAGTATTTCTGAAAATGCAAGTTTTCTGGGATCTTGTGTTGGATACCCAGCATTTCAAAGGATTATAATGCCTTCAGAACATTTGTAAAAATTCACCTAACAACACAGCTTAACCTCCAAGATGACTTGAATCTTTCAGCTTATTTTTAGCTTTTAACTGTCGAGCTGGACAAATAGGTAATATTCAGAGCAATTCCTGCTTTTAAAAAAAACAACTAATCGGAAGGTTGACATTAAAACCAGGTTTATTAGCAGTAACATTTATGCTGGCAGTTAAGGCCACCTTCTCCTCATCAGTAATTCCATGTATGATTCACAATGTACATAAATAACAGAGAGGGATAGTAGTGTCTTGTCATCTTGGTCTTATGTGGCCAGATCTCAAAAATGGCCCACTTTCTGCCACAGTGGAATTTTAAACTCTTGCGAAGATGGAAATGCAGCAGTGTGCCCAGGGATTATGATGAAAAATAGTGATATTTGAGAGGAATAAATGAGATCCTTTTAACATCGTAATGACTGCTCATTTAATTTTTGCGATATAGGGAACCTTACTTATTCAGCACCTTTAAGATTACATTGTATTGTTACCAGATATGAGAAATGTATCCTACAAAGAATTGTATACAGCAGTAGATAATTAAGACTGTTACTTATATCAAGTGTCCGTGTTATTTCTGCATGCAGAAACATTTAAAAAGAAATATTTTCCTTCATCAGCATGTTTGCTGCATTGACACATACATGCATCCCTTTTTAATACCTCACATTTTATTCATAATTGGTCTTGTCTGTTTCAAGGTGAAAGATGCTGGTGCAACTCTTGCTATCTGTCAGTGGGGCTTTGATGATGAGGCTAACCACCTATTGTTGCAGCGTCAACTGCCTGCTGTCCGCTGGGTTGGTGGCCCAGAGATTGAGGTTAGCATTTATTTTACAATTAATCAGACTTAGCATGGCAGAATTCCAAATTCCACATACCATTGGTTTCTCTGGTCAGACACCATGCAATAGAGATGATGACACTGACTTTATACTGAATACAGCAGTACTCGGCTGTAGGAAGTATTATCTGGTGTTACAGTCATTTTTACCTTTTGGTGTGATATGTGTAGGTGGAAGATGCATGTCAGAATGCTGGGAAGTAGGAGTCAGTATATAATTAGTCCAGATTTAAGTTTTTCTTTCTCACACTGATTGTGGCATAAGCTGGTTTGTCTGGCACTGGATGATCTAGAAAGCTTTGTGAACCAGAAATTTATAGAGGTCCTTTGCTGCTTCATCTACTGGCAGCATGTGGTACCACTTTCAAGAGTTCAAAAAGCAAAAGTTGACCAAGAAAGACTATTTACAGGGTAAGTTTACATAAGTGAATAATCACGAAAGTAACATGTTGGTTTCTTAAATTTTATGGGCACTGTTGTGCATGTGTAGTGAAAGTGTGTTGGGCAGAAGCAGAGCAGGATCTCTAGTGGCTAGTTAAATGGTTAGATCAGTCTCTTAGGTTGCTAGTTGCAGTAAGATGCGCATTAGGTGTAATGTTCTAATATGTGGAAAATTATGATGTGTGGCAAACCTTTTATTCCAGAGGTGCCAGCTAAACCAGCTTACAGTGAATATATAGATTGATGATTAATGTAGATTATATGTTATGTTCGGGGACTACAGTAAGAATAAATTTTCTTGAAGAGTATGGAGGAAGGAAGTTGTGCATGTTATGTATCTGTTGTGTCAGGCTTAGGTGCATGGAGACATTAATCTTAACAACTTTGTTCATGTATATCAGCTGTGTATTATTGTTCCTGAAATGTTCACATTTTAAATCTGTTGCAGCTGATTGCTATTGCAACAGGAGGCAGGATAGTTCCCCGATTTGAGGAACTGTCACCAGATAAGCTGGGACATGCTGGTGTTGTACGAGAACTGCAGTTTGGAACCACAAAAGATCGTATGCTTGTCATCGAAGAGTGCAAGAATTCCCGTGCCGTCACCATATTTATTCGAGGAGGAAATAATATGGTAGATCAAAAATTGCCGTGTTAACTTCCAAACTTTCTTATTCAACTTCTGTGTTTGTTGCCTGTTAATGTTTCTCATTTGAAAAGATTTCTCACTTAGAAAGCACTTGACAGTTTCTGGGAACTGATATTTTTACTTTTTTGACTGCTGGAGCCAGAGCAGAGTAGCTGGTATAATGACTAGGTTTCAGGCTGGATAATACAGGATTTGAATTATGGCAGGGTACAAGAGATGTTTCTCGTCTCCATAACTTCCAGTCTGGCTCTGGGCCCACCCACCCTCCTATTTGATAGGTACCAGGCTTCTTTCCTGAGGGTAAAATCGCTGGAATGTGACAATCACTGACCTCCATCTAGTGCCAATGAGTAGAGCTATTATGCCTATGTGCCTCCCATATGCCTTCTTGTTGTGGACAGGGGTAACTTTGCCTTTTTTATCTTTTTTTAAGCTGTGGTAGATGCTATTTTCCTTAGAAATGGACAAAGAGCACTGACAGAGAAGACCTGTTGTTACCCAGTAATCTTATAGAGGTGAAGTCCAGTGGCTGATAGCATTGTTGTGAATCTTATGACTTTCCTATTTCGTCTTATTAAATTTGCATGTAATTTTCCTACTCACAAAGATTTTGATTTAGTTATGTACTAAAACTGTGATTTTTTATTGTGTACAGATAATTGAGGAAGCAAAGCGCAGTATTCATGATGCTCTGTGTGTGATACGCAACCTGGTGCAAGATGACAGAGTGGTGTATGGTGGTGGAGCAGCAGAAATTGCTTGTGCCATTGCAACATCACAGGAGGCTGACAAGGTAAGCTGCCATGCACTCATGACAAATAGCAAAGTCCCTGATTGTGTGTTATGGCATTTCTTTTTTCTCAGAAAAGAAATACCACATTTATCCCAACTAGTCTTGGTGTTTTGTTATAGGTTCACTGACTTTTAGTTCATTCATCATATTTAGACTTGTTAGTATGACTACAGAAACACTGAAAGTCACTACTCATGAAATACACTGGTACTTGCTGATCATTCAAAGTTCTATAAACTAAGCAGATTGAAGAAGTGATAATTTAATTGAACAGTCGTCATTTAGCCACCATGTATCCAGGCTGAAGGCACTGCCCTCATCCTCACCTGCCTAGGGATCTTCAAGGACATATGTTGTAATGGGGCTCATTTATCATTCTGGCTGATTAAAATGATCTAACCCATGTAATGTGAAACCAAGAATTAAAACTAAGGCCTAGAAGCAGACATTTTATATGGGAACCATAAATTCAAGTATTGTGATGTTTCATTTGAAACACAATAGAAGCTGATGGAATGTCCAGAACTGCTGTAATTTAATGAATTTAAGGCACAAGTCAGACCTTTGTCCACAAAAACTGTTTGCTTTGTGTTTCTTGGTATTTCTTTTGTTTGTACGTGAAGTTCTTGTACGTGCATGATGTTAAATTACAGAGAATGGTTAAGTATTGTTGGCATTTCTGTACGTATTGATGTGGCCAGGCATGGAATTAAGTAATATGAATAGGTTATTCAGTAACCTGAAACATCCGGTTGAATGTCAAGAGACACCCCAGACAGGTATAAAATATTCTCCAATTACTATGTCTAAATTCAGAACCAGATCATATTTTGGTATTTGATATTCCATCCTGACCACGCTAGCAGACGCCAACAGAACTAGCATGACAAATACCCATTGCGTGTATACAGTGTTGAAATACTCCTGTTGATGGGCAGTGGACCTGTCCAAAACATGTAGAGCACTGTATCAAATAAATTTGAGAAATAGTGCATCTCATTGGCTTTTATTATAAGAATAAGAATAATATTTTAGATTCATGACAAAATAATAACTATATGCACTATTAGCCTCACACCATGTCACTATCATTTCTGGAAGTCTATAGTATAGATGATGTGAGTGTAGAAAGTCTCTGCCATCCATTGATGAAATCGTATTTCCTTTCCAGTGTGTTCCACATTTTTCATTCCTAGGGAAATCTGGATGAGACAGGATTATTTTTGGTTCAGAATTGATCACTATTTATATATAATACATGTAACATTTGCATTTGTCAGATCTCTTCCCTGGAGCAGTATGCATTCCGTGCTTTCTCTGATGCACTGGAGAGTGTACCTCTGGCACTGGCAGAAAACTCTGGTCTGTCGCCAATTCACACATTGACCGAAGTGAAAGCTCGCCAAGTGAAGGAAAACAACCCTGCTCTTGGCATTGACTGCATGCTGAAGGGAACAAGTGGTATGTATTACTTGACTAACATTGCTACATGTAATATCAGTGCATTTTGTAGTTCTCAGTCCGGGAGACAAAGCTCTTGCGATATGTCACAGAGACTGTTGTTGTTGATAGGAAGGGTATTGCTATGAGTAGAACACAGGTTGCTGCCAAGGTGTTGCAAGGCACGAAAGCTTACCACCCCTTGAAGTGGCTGACCTTGTGTGTTCTTTACAGAGTAAGATGTTAAGTATACAGTTGGCCATCTAATTTGCCATAATCTTAGTTTTACGACTTTCACATGCACATTGCCAAACACATTCAGGAAAAGTGAATGTGTCAGCAAGTTGGTTTTGTTTGTGATGTGCCTTTGTACGGGTTTAGTTTCGTTTTTTTATTTTTTATTTATTTATTTAATCTCGAACTGAATGCGTAGCACTTGAAATTGATTTCTGATGTCTTAGGTTAGTATTTTTCATTTGTAATGTATTAATTTGACTTCCAGCCTTCCCCCTCCACAGTCTTTCTTTTCTCGTCTCCTTGGGATGAAGAACTGGATTTCTCTCTCGCAGTCAGAAATGTAACAACAAATTAGAATGTTGCAGCTATGATCATGGCTTCTAGAAGCACATTGTGTCATGTGGATGCTTAGAAATTCACATTTAAAACATCTTTCCATAATAGCTAAATATTTTAGGATATAATTCGTATATAAGATGCTAGCCTTTCCTTCTGAGGTGGTATGCTGCATCATGTCCCTTTAAAAACTTAAGATGATTTTACACTTGTATCTGAGAATACAAACAATTTTTGTTTTCAGACATGAAAGAGCAGAATGTTATTGAGTCCCTGCGCAGCAAAAAGCAGCAGATTGTTTTGGCTACTCAGCTTGTAAAAATGATCCTCAAGATTGATGACATCCGGTCACCAAATGATGGCATGAGCATGTAATTTGTGGAGGCAGAAGCACCTAATTGAATCTTCTGATCAAAGACTGTAACTAGCATACTCATTGCTTCTTCTGTTAACATTGCATTAACTACTGTGTCACATGTCTTTTCTATATATAAAAACTAATGTATCAGTATAATTTTGTCTCTGCGACAGTCAAGTTAGGTTTGGAAGTGGCAAAGCTTTTGCCAGACTAATAAAATGTCATCACTGTTTACTATGGTTTCCTCTTTTAAACTTTTACCATGACAGTGACAGACTTAAAAGTTAGCATACAATGCAGGATGAGCCCAGCCCAAATGTGGTGTGATGGGGTTCAAATGAGTGACACCTTGAACTTAACGATATTTTTCCTTCCATTTTAAATAAAAGAAATGAGGCATATGGCAATTCTCCATAACAATAGAGAGTAAAATTTAAATTAGCTTTTAGTTTAAAATCATGTGTTAACCCTTTGGTTCCTAACATCAGGTATACCCATCACACAGTGAGATGCTCAAAACTCCTAGCATCAGGTTAAGGTGAAGGCATTTAATGACATTCCTTATGCAGCTCTCATTTAAATTTTGGTTTTCTGCAGGCCCCACTGGGCATTAATCCCAGCACCAAAGGGGAGATTTTTGTACCGGTGCATAATGTTGGAGCCTTATTTGCTGCAGCAATGTCCTTGGTTGGCTCTTCACAGATCAGCCAGAAAGTGATGCATTTGATGTACATGTGGAAGTCATAACATACATGTTTTGCTCAAAACATTTATTTATCCAGTACACCATATTTATCTGAATGCAAGCTACTCTAATCTAAAACAATGCCCCAAATAAAACACATCTGCGAAGTGAAGATGTATGTATCCAAATCTAAGATGACTGCCCCCAGAATAAAATATCTGCTAAGAAAATATATTTTACTGTTTACGAAAGTTCACTTAATACACAAAGCCTGTCAGATTCTGTCTACCTTCACCAATCAGTGTCACTGTCTCCATCTTCACTTGCATTCTTCAACATATCATCAGTCCCATCCACTGCATTGGATATACAGCATTTCTTAAAATACTTCATAGTTGTTTCTGGTGAGATGCGCTGCCTTGGTGTTATGATCCACATTGAATAAACAATGCATTTATATTTCTTGCTTATAAACTTACATGATTCACAATGGTGATAGTGTTGTTATGAATTTTAAATACAGTGTTCTTGATTTTTGTGTTGTGTCTCTGTTCTGATCAGTCCAAATCCATGGTTCTTTCTGTGGTTTTTAATTTGTGGACTGGTCCAAGTTTTATTTTTGGGCCATGTAGTTAATTCTTTATTTTTCAGTAGCCATTTTTCATTTACTCCCTTTGACTGGATGTGTTCTCAGGTGCATATCTGAACAAGTTACTGTGTCTGTGCTGCCCAGTGAATGAGATTAGCTCAGTCCAAGGGGTCCACCAGGTTAGGTGATTCTTTGCTGGAAAACAGAAGCAGAGCCGGCTTCCCAAAGTGTCATGCTTCTTTTAAAAAAATTAGATGGTGTACAAAGTCCCAAACAAGAAGGTTGTATCAGTTAACTTTAGCCGTGCTGTCATTTCTTATTTGTTTACACTTGATGTGGTGATGCAGGCCTTGGTTCGGCTCAACATGGTACAGTGCTTTTGTGCAGTCTGGTTCAGCACTTCTTATGCAAATTTAAGAGGAAAACCTCATCTTGCATTCGAGTAAATACATTAATGCCTGTCTCAACATTATTTTTCCCAGCATTTAACATGAGCACACATGCATGCTCTAAAAATCTTTCTTCTTGCCCTGTGACCATTGTCACCCAGTGTTCATTGTATGTCCCTTGAAAGAACCAACAGACAAAAGAGATCAGTGACATCTTTTTGCTATGGCTGTTCTGCACTGTTACAAAAGAAGGTAAGTCTTGTTCATATCATCATGGCACAAGAGACTTCAGCCAATAATTTTGAAATGGTAAGAACTTCACATTTCCCACATATTATGCGTGATTTAGGTGCTTTTCCCCATCCTTACAGCATGAAATAAGGAATGTATTATATAATGGGTCAGACAAGAGGGGGAATTAAATGCTTTAACAAACTGCTTAGAATGTACTGAGAGTTTTATCAGTGCCTTGTGACTGTCATAACAGTGTAGGGGTAGGTTACAGTTATGTGCAGGTCTTTTTTCTGAACCATAATAAATGTTAAACTTTCTGTTATTGTTAAATTCATTCTGTATGTTATAATAAGTGAATGGAATTCATGAATGTGGTTAGAAGTTGCGCAACCATCCTAAGGTTTTGGGGTGCCATCACACAGTTACTGAAAACATCAGTACATTTAAAACCTAATGTTTAATGTACAAACAGATTAAGCATTAATAATTAGTGACTCATGAATTAATTTTTATGTGTACATTTAATACATGCTGAACAGTAGTTAAACTGATGGTTTTTCCCTCCCAAAATGAACAGTGCTCTTCTCTTAATTATTTATCACCCAAGTGTAAACGGCCAGGGACCATAGTTCAAATCTCGGACTAGGCAACCAAGAAAGTGAGGAGATAAACTGGTTGTTGAGCATTGGCTACTTCATATATTGAAAGGGAAGAGGTAAAGTTTGTTTGGTGTGCACACATGCATTTGCTAGTCTATATGGATGAGACTGCTGAGTTGCCCTTCACAGATATGAATTGATTCTCTTTTTGCATTGTCAGCTATGGGCAAGTGTTCACTGATGGTATCTGTATCACTAAGGTTTATACAATTGTTTAGTTTTTTGTGGAAACTTTTTTACACATGTTTTTTAGTAGCTTGTTCTTTGACAGAAGGGAGAGAGATAAGGATAGAATGCTGATATCTTTCTTTTTCCATATATGATTTGAGTTTGCTTACGAGGTAGAGTTGTCAGATGTACGCTGTTCACAGTTGTGAATGTTAGATGAACGAGCAACCTAAAGTTGTGGTGCTGGAACCTCACTGAATAAAGAGTACTGAAGGAACAAAGTGGCTTCTGATTCCTCCTGTATATTCCTTGAGAGCGATCTGTGCCTACGACAAGCTACAAATAGTTGTGACCGAAGTCGGGCAAGTCAAACAGACGGTTAAACTTCCTCATATAACTATTAGTAAATATCACACAAGTTCCTTAGTTCTGATTTCCTTTTATGTGAGTTCTGTTTAGTACCACTCTTATTCACATTTTAATTCCTAATATATTTAATTCTTGTATTGTGATTAAATTCCTGTTAATAATGTTCTGCATGTATCTTACTTCCCAACCCCCGAGTCTGCACACTGTATTCCACGATGTTCAACTTCATTACTCACTGTACTACGTATTTACTCCTACACAACACAACGTCAACATGGAAAACTTAGCTAGAAGTAATGAGAATTCTGCTGAATCTGAGAAATGGCAATTTAAAAGGATCAGGCTTTAGTATTTTCATGTCCTGAAACGTGCTCACATGTCTGGTGCACTGGGGTGCAGAGTCTTCAGGCTTGTGGATACACCATGGAGTTTCATGTCGTAGTCTCAAAATTCTCCTTTATATGTAAAGTTATATCTTTGAGTCTCCTGTTCTTTTGGGACATTGCTGGGTAATTAGTTCCCAACATTTCAAAGGACCATAATGCCTCCATCTTAAAAGATCTAGAGCTCTGAGAAGGATACCAGATAAGACTGGTAGAGGTACAAATCTAAGTGCAGTGTGAACCAGTTTATGACTGGCTGGAAAGGTTAATGGGCCAATCAGGGAGGTGTGAGTGGGGGAAATGTGTGAAGCCTTGGCCTTGAACAGGTCCTTGAAGATGATGATACTACAGTTCTTTGGAAGCAGAACCAATTACCCAGTGCCACTGTGTCATGTCCCAAATGAGCAGTGACCTTAGAAGTCACTTTTATGTAGTTTGTTACAATCACTCATGCTGTGATGGGTCTGTTCTGTATTTGTGTGGAGTATATAAAATGAAGGTCTGAACAGATCATGTGCAAAAGTTCTGAACAGCTAAATGTAAAACTTGGTACTGGGGTCTACATCACAGTCTGTCATATGAATTTAATTTTAGTTTGTATTCATCAGTTATATTGTAATGAAGTTTAAATAAAACTACATTTTCAGACATTTGTCATCACACAAAAACTCATAGGCCTACAGATCTGAATGGAGATCAGATATCTTGGAACAACAATGTTATTGCTGCAACTGACTGGGTGCAGACTTGTGACAACATTATTCTCTGCCTATGTGTTTTGGTAAGGGAAGGAGCTTTGCATTTTATGTACGTCATGACTATCGGAGCTCCATCACGAGCATGGGTTACAACCTTTCACTTAGAGCTAGTGAGAGCGGGGTGTCGTTTCGGTGCGTGCGTTTGTTCTAGAGAAATACTTCTCATGCCATTTCTGGGAGCCGGCTTCGCTCCTTTCGAGACGGACGTTAGTTACGGACTTTGATTTAGTGCCAGTGACAGCGGGGTGTTTTTTCGACGCGTGTGCATGTCTGTTATGAAGGAATTCCTTCTCATGCCATTTTTGTGCGGCGGCTTTGCTCCTTTCGAGACGGATGTTGGTTAGAAGCTCCCGATTAATGTTAGTGACAGCGGGGTGTTTCGGCGTGTGAGTGCGTCTGTGCTAAAGCAATTCCTCATATGCATTAGGTGGTTACTCTTCACTTCAATGGGGTGTTGCAGTCCTCCGCGGGGACAATTGGGCCACGTGAGTTACACGTTGTCACCGGTGACCACCCCACCACCAGCACCTTGTTTCACCATTCTGTACCACATTCTGAAGTTGGTAATTGAATTGTAATACACAGAACGAAAAATGTAGAATTGTAGTGATGTCTTGAATATCAAGACAAGCTGCAAGCTGACAAAGAGGATACCCCATAGATAAGATTGCTAGGAAAGTTCGGTTTTAGAACTAGTCACATAATTTCTTGCTCGTCACACAACCCAAAGGTTCATTACCAATTTTCACAAGAGTCCCACACTAGACACTATTCTGACATCCCGTTTAATTACTTTGGGTAATAAATGTTGCCTATAAATGTCTCTAAACTTTAATAAATCATGTAATAGGCCCTAATGCGTCACGTCACGAGTGGGACTAACTTTTAGTGTGAAAACTCAATACAGCTGAGCAGTGTCTGGTTACCCGCACAAAAATTATTTAATATACACAATTGGGGTTCTCCTTTTGTGTACTGAGTATTTCATTACAAAAGCAATGTTTCGCGTATCCGTAATTGCATTCAAAGAATCTATCAGTCTTCCACCTCTCATCTGTGACATGTATAGCATGCTACACCACCGACTCATTCTTTGCTACTAGGCGGCAGACACCGGATATGACGTTGGGAGCACTTGGCTTCCGTGTGCCTAGGTATTAATCCGCATTTTAGTATCCTGTACTGTGTTTTTGTTATTATTAATTATAAGATTAAAGTACAATTGAAGTACATTACGTTGTTACTGTTAGTTAGTATATGACTCTGTGATACGTACGTAACAGATTTTATACAGCCTTAACTATAAAACGAGGAATAATTTTTTAAAAAAAAGTTGTTATTACAAATGATTCGTGGCGGGAATATTTACATTTTCCTCTCCTGGGGTGCAGATTACTGATAACCGAGAATAAGATGGTTACAAAAACGGGGTTCTATTTGGGTAGTATTGGAGTGAGAATTGGAACTTGCCATGTAATAAATTTGGTGATACCGGTCGGACTATATATGTTTGACTAACGTAGTATTGTGACGTTGTTTTCCCGGGTGAATATACGAGTTTTCATTGGTTCGTTTGAGGGTCATGTGTGTTGTTGAGGCAGCCATCTTGTCTAAAAAATATATGGAATAGAATACCGTAATTGAGTCCGTGCATTTATCACAATATTTGTGAAGTTTTTGAGGTTATAACGTTAAGAGTTGTGAAGTACAATTATAAAGCCTTATTCCACATTTTTCGAAGATTTCCTGAAGCGAAGCCGTAATTGGAGGCTGAATACAGCGTCTCTATTTGCGTCCATTGTATGTGAGTTGTAGGAATATGAAATTTAAGTGAACTAATTATTTGTCGTACTGCTAAAACGATTATTCATTCAGATTTCAAACAAGGTACCGAGATAAAGATGTGATCTGGCTGTCTATTAATTGTAATGAGGTTACATTGTTTGGTACCGTTGCGTTTCTTTTAATGGCCTGCTTTCGTTTTGGTTTTTGCGAGTCCTCCTGAATCTTTCTGTCTTTCCATATTTGCATTTTGTGTGGTACATATTAATTACTTTGAGAAAAAATAGGCGTATTTCAATCTGGCGGGCACGTTTCTTTCCTAGCAAAATACTCTAGCAACAATTATAGGTTAGTTTCGATTTGCTATTTTGGTGTTTAACGCAGGGTTTCAGAATGGAACAAGAAGAATCACCTATTACTGGTTCTCATTGCATTAAATTAGTGTTGTACTATGGTGACACATTTCGCAAAATATTGGAACTATGGCTACATTTTAGAGCAAGTTTGTCGCATGTTTGCATGGCTATCACTGTAGTTACAGACATGCAAGGTTCATCCTTTAAAGTATGTAACCAATTCGAGCTGTCAAGTTTCTTTTTATTGACAAGTGCGCATAGTAAGAGTTTGAGGTTTCATTTTAGTGACATGTTACGCATTCATGTGTCATTATATTCATTACAAATTAAGTGTCAGGAAAACCATATATTGCACAAAGGATATGCTGTGGGGTTTTGTTACTGATATCATACAATGAAATGTGCAGAAGGTTACGTCGTCAAGCTTATTACTATTTACATACATGTGCAGGTGTTTGTGTTTGACATTTCATTTTAGTGCCAGAGGGATTTGTTTTTGTTCTCTCAGGAACTCGACTACAAGAAAAATGTTGAGTACATGAAGGTTGGGCTCAGAGATTTCAGTTTAAGTACATGGAGCATATTTCTTCACAGGGAACTAATAGTTCTTCTGCTAATCATAATTCCCTACATTTTGTGATACTTGAAGTTTCATTGCTGTATTCACAAGAGCTTGCCATTTATCTCATTGCTGAGCTGGCTGAACCTTGTAAGTTCCCTTCCATCCCAAATATCCTGCCATGTATGCCTAATTCTTCTGAGCTGTCCTATACAAAACATTTCTGCGCCATATGTACTATGTGCATCTTGATCTGATTACCCAAATATTATATGATGAGGCTCTTAAAGTTCCTTATTACGCAATTTTTCCAACCACATGTTAACTTCGCCCCGTTTAGGTCGATTTCCAAAACGTCCAAAGCTTATATTCTTCTTTCCATGTTAGACAGAATGTTTTGAACCTGCATAAAGCAACATGCAAAATGTGTTTCTGTATGTTTTAATTTTTATGTTTTTGAATAGAATAGATCCTGTACCAAATGGTGGCAAGCTTTTCCACAAATTTAATCTGCCGTGAAATTTGTATGAAATTTTGGTTTGTTTGCGTTGTATATATTTAACTAATGCATTTTCAAATTATATATATGGCCATTCTCTGCGCTGTAATCTTGTCCTGCATTCTGTTTGCAAAATGCACACATTCAGTTAAGTATTCTTATCTTTTAATTCTACACCAACCTCCTCATTAGCATTTTTGCATTTATTTATAGTATTTATGTTCTCACCCAGTAATTTAACATCACCAGCCTAGACCAGAATGACTTATATTCTAAGTGTTACTGGAACAGATAACAACACTAATCTTATCCGTGAAACATGTACATATTAATACACCCACAAAGGCCCCATAACTACATTATAACCACACTGTACAGTGTCTTGTAAGTACATTAAAACACAATAGACAATCTAGGGCTGCCAACTTTTAACTTGGAAGGTACTGAAGAAATTCAATTGCATACAACAAGTTTCTTGCTGAACAGTACATTCAGGCAGATACTGACTTGAACACACTCTCCCCCCCCCCCACTTCCCTTTCCTATTTACCTCTTTTTGCCCTCCCACTTCCTCATCTCCACAGTTTTCAGATTATCAGTAGTTACTGTTGTTAACAGTCTCAATCACTGTTTCCCAAACATTTTTGCTTGTAGACCCCTTTTGGCTTTGAAAAGTAACCACTGATCCTTACATCCTTACTCACATAAATATGTGTCCAGATGATTTGTATCCAAAATTAAAAAATTATATCTCGTGATTGTAGATAGCTGCGAATTCCAGTAGAATGCTTAGCAATGCAGTGCATTATTTCACCTTCAGTAAAACAAATGATTGTTGCCTGCTTTGTGGGTGCAGGAAGTTTCTTAATTAGATATTCAACCAGTCATATGAAATAAACACATTGCCAATTAAATAAATAACACAGTTATTTTTAACAAAACATTCCTTTAATTTAAAAAAATAGTGAACTTCAAAGTAGCCATTACAGAAATGTAGTCACAGACCCCTTGGAAACTGATCACAGATCTCCTGGGATCTGCAGCACACACTTTTGGAACCACTGGTCTAAATCTCTGGCATACACCAACACATAATGTAAGTAATAATGGATTGGTAATCACACAGAGGAGTAATAGATAACATTAACATATTTAATTTGTATAAGGATGCACACTAACCATTACAAAACTAGTGCGCCAAACCCTGGAAATAATGCTAAAGCTGTTGCATTACTTCCCATGCCGGCACACATGGGAGGTAAAGGTATGGTAGTGCTCATGCATGACCCCAGGACTGGAAGGGGATGGGTGGTCAGCAGATACCAGTATTGTTGGTGCAGTTATTTGCATATCACATTACAAGTAGACCTGTATGTTCCACTATTTTAATTGCAATTTTATGTAATCTAAATTAGGCCTAATCTAAGTTTTTTTGTAAACAAGATGATGACATACTGGCCTAAAAGCATAGACAAGACCTTGCATTTATGGTACTGTGCAGGTGTAGATCCAAATTGAGTTGCAGTGGTTATCAAGATGGTTTCAGCTGAAACGTTTCAACAGAAATGTAGACTAAATTTAAGGATTGGATAACAAAAATGCATGTTAATTCAGGCTTTGGGGTTGAGCTGTTTCAAGGAATGAAGAGTTCTCCATATATCCTTAACTTGAAATACAACTCAGTGTAGTTGAACACCAGCTGCATAAGGCTAAGGCATTGGTTCTCATCTTGTATTGTTTGTGCCACATTTTGAAATATTATTTTTGGTGGCTTACATGTAATAATAGAAAACTAAAAAACAGTATGTAATACACATGGTATTATATTTATGGGTTACTTTATTTATGAAATATATTACTCTACATTGATTGTGGTTACAGTGAAAAAACTAGCAAAGAAAAGTGACTGTGGCCAATTCACTAGTCTCTTTTTAGCACTGAGCGGTATAAGTGACAAATTTTGCATGCAGTTCATAGACGTGTATAATGTATTTTAATTTGAGACCTAAGTCTTATGTTTGTTAATTATTTTGCTTGTAACAGGATGCATACGTTGTGGGTTGACTCTTTATTTCACCTTCTGTGCAGCCACATATTTCACTTTCTTTGCACATCATGTGTGCAGGTGATGAAATACAGATTTGCAGAGGTAGCAAACTGCATCAAAACTGTCAAGGCTTTTCTTGCAATTGTAGGATATTCTTGCATATTAAAAGTCCAGAATATGTGAAGAGGTGCGCCATTATGTTTTATTGTAAGACTGCAGTCTTTAGAAATAAAAACGATGTTGTTGTGGTCACTGTCATCGTTTTCCCAGCAAGGTGAAAGTGAAGTCTGATGTCACAGTCATAAATGAAACTCTTAACCAAACCATACTTTTACGTGTATGTTGGCAGGTGGAAAGTATTTTTTAATGTTTCATCTTGAGGGGAACCATTTGTGATGTGGAATTTTGGTACTGAAGGAGGAAACATTTAAAGATTTTCTTTGTTCTCTCTTACCCCCCCCCCCCAGATAAAAGTTTGTTGTGGAAAGCTAATACCTTGTCCATAGAAGTAATTATGTTTAATTTCAACCTAGCATGCTGTTGTGAATACTGTTAAGATGATTAAAATATTTCAGTCGAATAAGGACACCCTTCCTTTCATTTCTAAGATATTGACAGTAATTATCCATCCCTTCTGTTTAAAAGAATACTAATGTTTCTGAAGCAAACATGGCAAAACGTTTTTTTCCCTGCACACCCAACATAAATCTGTGTGCAGAATTGAACAGTTATGTATCCCTCACTTTACAGGGCTGCCGAGGCATACAAGTTTTTCAAGGTCTCATATTTTACAGAATTAACCATACTAACAGCATGGTGTAATATAGAAAACTAAAATTATACTGTGAGTAACTCTGTGTGCATTAAGCAATGGGTGAATAATATATTTGGTTTAAGTTGTTTTGCAAATGTTACAAAATCTTTGAAAGATCTTATCATAGATGGTGCAGTGTTGGTACAGATACAAACACATGGTTTCCACAGAATTTTCAAGTCTTCCAGATGCAAGGTATAAAAAGTCTCATATTGTCTGGAACTTCTTTACAACAAAGTTTTTTTTTTGGAGAGGTGGGGGGTGAACAGACAAATGCCAACATATGTGCTCTGCCAGGAATGTCATACTCGTCATCTTACAAGTTGAATTTGAATTTTGGTTTCTTGACACACTTTCTTTGATCTTAGATGTTTATTATTTTTAAACAAATTGCATCTTCGGAGAACAGGATCTTCTAAGTTTCTTGTTTTACTTTGCCACCAAGCATCGCTTTGACAATTTGATGACAGGTGAGCAAAATAAGTACTTAGCTATTGTAAATTGTTTCAGTTTTTGTGCTGTTGCTGTATGTCCTCAATTATAAGATGCCAACGATTGTTTGCACTTTAAATTTTGTAGTTGATTTTCAGGGGAAGAGTATTTATATTACAATAGGAATTATCAGTATTTAAACACAAAACTTTGTTTATTCCTGCAAGAGGTGTTTGGGTTGTAGTAAGATGGTTTTCAGTTAAGTGAAACCATGACACCATTCCATAGTGTGTTACGCACAGCACACAATGGATGGGTGCAGTCTTGATATCCTGTCAATAAAAAACCAATACTGAACTGTTTGTATACTGAGGACTTACTTTGTATGTCTGAGTTTATCTGGTGTCGCTTGTACATTCTCACATTTTCGTGTGAGGAATTTGTCCATCAACATATTAACTGGGTTAACTGCCCTAAAAGTAAAAAATTTTGAGGTAAAAGTTTGTATTTATTTAAAAAGTCACCACACAGTTATTTTTGAAATGCCCTCGCAAATATGAACTTTGTTTCACTAATAAATGCATTTGTGATACATTTTAAAGAAGTTAAGATTTCTTAATATTCATTAACACTAAAGTGTGAATATGGAGAATGATTTTTAAATTCTTAAAAGTAAATTTTGATTCAGAATGATGATTCTTTTATAGTGATGAGTATGCTGATGAAATAATAAAATATTATTTGGTAATACATTGTATTACCTTTAATAACTTTTTAAGGTCACTTCATGGTAGGGCAGGAACTATATAAAAAAATAACTCTGCTCCACCTGTATTGTTTCAGTCAGTTGTTGGAACTGAAAAAGGTACACATTGGCAGTTTTTTATGTTCATGTGTGGTAGATCTGTCAACTGTTAAGAAAAATATTGACAGTTGACTTGATGCAGTCACATTTTCCTCTGTACAGAATTTCTACTTTTTCTTTATAGTGTCATATTTATGAACAAAATTGTTTGTATCAAGGCCACGTGATAAGAAAGTAGTGTATTGTAAAATTCATGGTTATGCTATATGCAGCTACTTAGGCATATTCCTAAAACAGTTGCAACAAGCGACCCTGTCCTGGTAGTGCTGCTTGTCTGTATTGAACCATGTGACTCCATCGTTACATACATTTTACATGAAGACCTACAAACTTCTATGTGATGGGTCCTTCAGCTCACAATCTGAACTTCTCACCTTTTAGGAGAGAAGGGTGTAAAATAGGATACCTCGCCATGTATGAAATGAATACATGAAATGTGATATATCCCCTTTTATGAAATAATCATGTGAAACAAGGCAGGATCAGAACATTTATGACTTGTTGGAACAGTAACAGCAAATGTGTCAAGACCTTTTACACCATATGGACATTTCCTAACTTGTTTATTGCATACACATAACATTTGTATTATTTTGCAGCAAACTATAATTTGAAAGAACTGAAATTTGTAGTAAGAATGCATCTAATTTTAAATCATGTAATTGTATAAAGTTATGAAGACAATAGATATTGTTCCCAGGAAGGGCACTGCACTCAGTTCAACTTGTACATTAGGATTTAACAACACAGTACTTTTCATACACAAACATGTTTACCGTGGGTGGCAAGGAGTTGGGCGAGGTGCCTTTATTGCATTTGTTGTTACACTGCCACCAGCAGTATTTTATGCTACCTTCCACTGTTATGAGTTCCTGCTTCCAAGTTATGAATATGATTTTATTAGCCACATGCCTGTCATGGGCTGCCTCTTTCATTGCTCATTTATTCTTTAAGGGTCTGTTTCTACTGTTAAAGTGGTACCAACTGGTTGTGTAATATAGTATTAATGTGCTCACCTTATCAGCATCGACTTCAAACAATACATTCACCACAAATAGTATGATTATTTGTAAGCTTTTAAAACAAGGTATGCGATTGTCCCATATCTTGACAACAGGGTTGATTATTTTAATAAGTATGATTGACAACTTGACTTCTTCTTCGGTGGCGCTACAGCCCGGGGTGGGCCTTGGCCTCCTTTACAATACGCCTCCTGGCCTCTCGATCCCTTGCTCTGTCTCTCCATTGGTTTATTCCCATCTTTCTCAGGTCCGTGGACACGTCATTCAGCCATCTCATTTTTGGTCTTCCTCTTCGTCTTGTTGCATACAGCTTTCCATACAACATCTTTTTTGAAATTGCGGTGTCTTGCATTCTTTCTATGTGACCAAGCCATCTTATTATTTGGCATTTAATGAACCTGACAGTGTTCTCCTCCTTAATTATAGCTTCTAATTCATCGTTTCGTCGAATTCTCCATAATTCGTTTTCTTTCATTGGTCCGTATATTTTCCGCAGCATTTTCCTTTCAAATACTGCTAATGCTCTTTCCTCTTCCATGGTGAGTGTCC
>Ga0131853_10006107_pt1 | contig 21760 bp, 6 predicted proteins | sample TergutLab28metaG_FD_92764 | JGI IMG/M metagenome (GOLD analysis project Ga0131853, IMG submission 92764) | Labiotermes labralis P1 segment gut microbial communities from Petit-Saut dam, French Guiana - Lab288 P1 (version 2) (version 2) | ecosystem: Host-associated > Arthropoda: Insects >... | reverse complement strand
TAATAATAATAATAATAATAATAATACAAAATATGACTCTGTGCCGATCAGTAGGTTTAAAATAACACTCAGTTATCTGAAGTGAATTGCCCGTTTAGTATTTCAGAGGGAGTAGCAGTGGTCCGACAATTTTTCGGAATGTGTTTGGGCGAAAGTTTATCCTACCACCTGGAGCCCCGTGGCTTATCAGTTTTGTCTCTTAATTCGTTAAGAGGGACTTTTTAATCGCAGGAAATAATGAAACGACCTTTATAAGTACAATATTAAATCAATTCTTAACTGTGTAAATTATGAGCACTATAATAAATGTAATACCAAAACACTTAAATTTAGCAGGGCAAATAAATTTCTTGAACTCCTGTATATGGTGTAATGAGGAGACACGTCAGCGCACAATTAGTAGTCTTCTGAAATGTGAAGCCATGTAGTTTGGAAGACGATTACTTAAGTTCCGGAAGTGTATGGTGCTTCCATGTAATATTAATCTGCCCTGAAAATGGAGGTAGAAGATTTTTCCATAACTTCGGTGCTATCTACAGTACTATACTGTCGTATTCCAGAAGACTGAATTCGTAGCTATTCATTGCCATGAGGATCTCACAATGAACTTGCGGGTACATTATAATTGTAAAAAAATAAAGATCTTTAAAAATGACTGCAATAACAAGTAATTTGGAAGCCACCTCTCACAAATCCACATTAAGATTTAGTCGACAAACCTGATGGAACACAAAACGTGAACCACTCACAGAAAATGAAAACATACCAAAGATTTTAGCCTCAGAAAAGGTTATTGACCCAAACGTTCAACACAGAAAGGAGTTCGATCTGACTGTCATAATTAATACACATGGAGGCAACATCCAATTTCCGTGTCTCACCACGCGAGGCCGGTGTGCTTTTCTTACTTGTTAAGAATATGCAAATGTATAGGGCTACTACTACCATATCAGAACTGTCATTACGTTGTTCACAGGGTCTCACTGCAGTGGGCATATTTGCCCCTGGGCTACTTCCCCGCGTGTGGTCATTACCAGCCCTGGTCCTGTGGGCAGGTCTAGCTGAGGAGTGTCTCCTGCCCATTCTCCTGTCTTTGTGCGACAAGAATTTCACAGCATGGGTGGCCAATATTTACACCTGCAGAAGCAGAAACGCAGCAGACTTGGCGAGACAACATCAAGGTAACTAACTTCTCCCCCCCCCCCCACTCAAGTTTACAGAACTGTATTATTGAACACAAATATTAAATTTAATCAGTTATGGTATGTAGTAAATTGCTTGATGGTTCAAGTCTTTCAGGAGCCGTGAAATGACGGTAAGGTTTCACTTGCTGCCTCTCATGCTCCATACTGGCGTATTACACTTCATTTCTATCCACTTTATTCATTTCTGAGAAGCATGCATGCCGTCGATACACAACACACAGTTCTCACGCTTGTGAAATGAGACAAAGAAGCAATTTTTGGGAAGGTCGTATGTACATACACACAAAAGAAATACAGTTTTTTTTATGTCTGATGTGCGTGTGTACACACGACATTAACACAGTGAAACTTCCCCGGTACTACAGATACTTTCAAAATGCACCTAACTACTCTGGACATTACCAAGTCCCAATTTCAGTATGTCCGTAAGACGAAAATAAACGCCCTTACATCAGAGTCTGAAAAACTGCTCAGTTAAGCACAGTGGTGAAGAGACAGCATGTAGATGATAGTGAGGAAGAAAGTAGCATGTAACTATCAGGGCTGGCCCGAGATATTTGGGCGCCCCGGGCAGGTTAATAATTTGATGCCACTTCAGACCGATTTTCTTTAAACTTTTATAGGCCTAGGACAGGGCTGACAAACTTTTTAAGGGCTGTGCCCAAATTGCGGATAATTTTTCGGAGACATTGTTGGAGCATGTGGAATCCTGCGTTTACTAGCACCATATTTCCGATTATTGCAGTGACGTCGTGGCGCCTTTTATGTGTTGGCGCCCCAGGCAGCTGCCTGGCTGGCCCGGCCCTTGTAACTGTCAATTTGAAGCCATTCGTTATTAACATTGTTTCAACACAGAGTAATAAAACCATCAAATGTCACAAGTTTAAGATGTGATTTATTTACTACTAAGTTGGATATCTTTACTAAAGTTCATAGACTAAATTATTTGTTAATAGTTGTGCTATGAATGAAATCATGCTACTCAGAATGACTTTTTTTAATAAGTTTCAATATGTGTTACGGAGTGCAATCATTTTCAAGGAAAGCGAGACTATAAATTTTAATTCGTGGCATTTAAGATTTTTCATGTTTTCTGATTGGGCTGAAATTCAGTGCTGTAACACGTAATTTCAAGATTCCGTTTTCTCCATTTTGCTCTTAATAATAAGGAAATATCCTTACGCGAGTACTTAGTACCCCACCCAGAAACGTTGAATTTTCTCACGATCAAATCTGGCTTACTTAAGAAGAACAAAATGCCACGAACATGCCCAATTTGTAGCTGTTCATTTTAGTGGAGGAATGGTTGAGTGTTCTAATTTCTTAGAAGAATATTATTTTGGACATTGATCATTTTCTGAGGTACCCTGGAGACACAAATTTCCAGGTGCTGGCTGGGAATTACTGTTTCATCTCCTTCCTTAGTTAGTCGACTTTTACAGTTTCTACTCTTAATAGAACTGCTTTTGCTGTGTGGCGACAGACATTCGCCCATCTAATGATCCAAAAACAAAAGGTTACTCTTATGTCATGATGGAAACACAGCAAGCAGAGCCATATTTGCAAGGCAATATCCACTGTGAAGATTTTCTAATAAACATTGCTCACACACCCTCAGATAGTCACCGCATTTCATTTCATTGTATTGTACGTTGTCTCTGTATATTGTTTATCACATTCCTTGTCACATATGTGACTCTCACAAGTTTTACTACCAGTGTGTCCTCATAGGAAATGTGAAACCCTGCTTCAAACAAATAGTATGTACGTAGCTGTGAAAATGGTTGCAGCTGATTCACAGCTGTCATGGTTTTGGCATGACACTGAATACTGCCTTGACTGCAAGGAACTTTTGGATGTGTGCTGTGTTATAAAGGGAATAATACCACAGATATTGACACCTTGCAGGTGACACAAACAGGCCCACAACAGCTATGCCAACACTCTGGTTTTATTTCTAGCACCTTCCTTCCCATTTGGGACCAGCTTCCTTTTGCCAGAATAAGCAGTTTATCCTCCTTACACTTTCATGTGCTTTTCTGTTCAAATTTTTCCTTTACCTGCGTTTACTTCCCTTTCTACTGCCTTTCATATTTTCTGTTCATTTCCCTGGTTTCTCCATTTCCTCCTACTTATTCTTTTTGTTATTTTGTACTTTTATCTCTATTCCATTCCACTTTAACTTCTGGCATCCACCTTTCTTCCTACTATGATCCTTAAATTTATTTCCAGTGACAATGTAGTTTCTACCCTCCCTATTCAGGGGAACCTCTTCCCTCTGGCTGGCCCACAGACCCATTCCATATCCACCCTTCCTGATGCAAGGAAACCTTGATTTCAAAAGACTTTTTCTTTTATCCTTCCATTACATCTGTAACACAGCAGAGCACGCATTCACAATGTGCCATTGCCCAGTAATAGGATAAACATTATCAGCAACATGTGAAGTTAAACACTTATTCATTTAACTCTTGTTAGGGCTGGATGGTAAATTCAGAGTGTTCAGCACACAAACTCAACACCAGCCAGACGTTCAGAGCTCCAGTCAGTCACAACCCCAACAAAATCATCAGCACCTGCAACAGGAACCTGTTAAGTTCCCGATCACCAATGGTTCCCTCTTCACCAGCGTGGATGGTAGACTGCCCATTATACACAACTACAGAAGGGGTAAAGGTGGGTCATTCATAAGCTATTTATATTCATGTATGCTAAATTTCCTGGCTAAGCAGTACTTAACAGTCTTTAATCAAAGTTTACAGCCTGCTTCCTGGTAATAAAGAGTTTACCCAGTTACTCTGATTGATATGAGCACAAAAACAATGTTAAAACACATCCTACATGCTCCACAGAACCGCTTAATTACCAGCAGGCATCACTGCAGTTTTCTTGAGTACCTTGTTAAAATCGCATCCCAGAAATCACATAAATTCAAACTTTTTATGGTTTTTTTTATGTTCCAGTAAACGAATGTTGAAATAGCATATTACAAGTAGTATTATGCTTGATATTTCAACAGAAGATGGGTATATAATATATTAAGAAGACAGTTTATATGCACATGTAATATATTTAGCCTACAGTAACAAATGTCAATGCACAACATGTTCAAAGCAATTTGTAATGCATTTAAAGGCCAAATAAATTTTAGCTCTACGAGGATACTAAGATGCTGAAGTCATCATAATACTGATGATTAACTGCATTTCCCAGTGCCACTATTGCTACTACCTTCTGTTCCTACTTGTAATGTACCATCTTACTATGTAAATATGTATGACGGCAAGCCCATATTACCACCTTTTCATTCTACTCATAACTGCATGATAATGTATACACTAATTGCAAATGACAATAGAGAGGAAGCCACAAGCTCTCAAAAATACAAGGCACTTTCAAATACAATGCTCATGTCTTTCTACATTTTTGCTGTCGTACCATTCTCATCTCATCGCCCATTACACAAATCCTGTCCCACACATGGGCGCTGGTTAGTGAATGGGGGGTAAAACCAGTTTTCTGCCTCCAACCCGTTTTTTTTTTAACAAATGAAATTTGAAGAATATGGCAGAAATAAATAAAATATACAAAGAAGTTAAAATTATTTTCATTTATAAATGTACTCTAATTCTATCCTGCATACAAAGGCATTTAACCACTTTCTGCAATAGTTTTAATGCAGCATTCCTGGGGAAAAATGCAGGTGGGGGGGGTCTGTGTTTAGAGGTAAAAATATTGTAAAGAGCCTCTTGAAAGTTACATATATTACATTTTTAATTCCCAAATTTAAAACCAACCTTTTCTTTGAATTATTATATCTTAGAGCTTTTGAACTTTGAATGTAAAAATACAGGAATACTGGCAACATTAAACTAAAGAGTACACACATAATCCCACACATATACACATGCAACCATATATGTATAATGTTTACTTTTGAAAGGCAATGAACCTCATCAGGTAAGAGTTACTTATATGCTAAATCCTACACACCCAAAATAAAGTGGGACTTACATTGTACCCACCCATATGGTGCTGGAAGCCATTTTTGTTTGCTTGTAAAAGTGCAAACAATGCTCCACCTTTACTTCAGTATGCTGGATGCATAATGAAATTTACTGTCCGTTGACTTATTAACATGTTCAGGCATAGATGGCTTTTCATGACAGACCTCTACACATTTTTAAAATTCGTCTTCCAAAGGTTGCTGAATTGTTCTCATAATGTGACACATGCAAATAAAAACCCTAATCCCTGGTAACACACAATATATATTTCCAGCTGGGATCCAAATGTCTTTAACAATGTGAAAATCTACTTGTGTTGTGGAGGAAGCTGCTTTAACCATCATCACCTACCCTGAAGATGGAGGCAGCAGGTTCCTCCAAAATGCTGGTATCTATCTGTCGAACTATATGAGAAACTGCAGCTATCTCTTCAACCTTCAAGAAATTGCCAAATTTCATGCAGCCATAACCAACCCCCAAACAATTTTGAGAACCCAAGATTCATTAGGCTTTACTCCTCCCTACCAATCATTGGGTCATGGTTTCTTAATGTTATGGTTAGTTGTCCCTGTGTCACATTTATTAGAGCCTGTAATACTCATTCTGTATGAAAATGGGTTTCTCCCACAGCTGGTCTGTATATACTGGCCAAGAGAATAATCTCTTGCTCCATAGATCAATTTAAACCAAACCTGGTCATGCAGCCCACAACCACGCTGCTGATTTAGTAGTACTAAAATTTTCTTCCTCCATTTATAATTTTGAAATAGCCAGAAATTTAGTTCTGAAGTGATGAGTTTGTCATTTCTTTCAGGTATGAGAACAAGTGGAGCTGTGCCTCCCCACTGCATCACTACAGGAGTACCAGCTGCTCAGATGAGGAGGAACGAGTTACTTCAGGCACTTATCAGTCTTAATACTGCAGCCATAGAAAATCAACATTCAGAACACTTTAAACAAAGGACAAGTACCACGGATGGAACTATCAAATTGTCACAGAACTTCACAGACAAAACTTGTGACTTGCAGGCTTATTTGCCAACAGGAATGGAGGCAGTTGAGAATAAAGTTGCTAACCAAGTCATTCAGAATTCCAGGCAACAGAACGAGAAAGGAAATCTATTGACAGAGTTTAGAACTGGAAATTTAAAATCAGAACAGCCATCATCTGACTGTGAAGATTATTTAAATACTGATGATCTTAACGAATATAATGTTGATGATGATGATGATGAACCTATCTATGCAACCCTGTCATCGCACAGTTGTTGCTCTGCAACTACTGCAGCCAATGATGATTTCGAATTTTTCCAACATGAAGAGAAAATGTCTGAAACTGTAAATGATACGGGAAATGATATGGTGTTACAAAACAATGAAAAACTTTGCACGCATAGAACACAGTCTGAGGAAAGAAATTCTGACCAGTCTTTGTTTTACAGATACCAAAGTGAAATTTTTGGAAATGCAGAGCATGTACCTCAGGCTTACCAGTGTGCAGACTGGACTGTTGATCAAAACAACGAAGTTTTGAAGCTTGTACTGCCATTAATACAGTCATACCAAAATCAAAATAATAATACTGAATTACCTTACCAGAGTAATGAACAATATAATGGAAAAAATCTGTCTCATTGTCAAACTATTACTCAGAATGAGAGTGAAGTTATGAAAACTGTTATCCAAAATGAGTTCAAGAATTACAAATATAATGCCTTAATGAAAGGCACCAGTGGTAGTACAAGGTCAAATACTGATCCTGAGTCTAAGAAGAAATATTCTAATTGTAGCAGTAAAAAGGTTCAGTCAAATGGAAATAGGAAGAATCTACATTTGAGCCCTGATGACCAGAAAGAAGATGTTTCCTTTGCTAGCAGCAACAAGAATCATAATCTCAAACTACCCCATTTCCCCAGTGTGACCAGGAACCAGAAAATTCAGAAACAGAATTTTCTGGCCGGTTCAGTGTCTCTCAACAATCTGGATGAATTGTTATTAGAAGAGGAACAGAATGATTTAATTGTCCATAGAAGAAGTAGGCGAAACTGTTACAATGAGACGAGAAACAGGCCCCAGAATGACCCCAGTTCTTCTGATGAAAGAGAGGTATGATTTCTTATGTCACTTTGCTATATTTGTGTCTCAGAAAGCCGTGACCAGACTCTAATTTCTGTTTGAAATTGTTATACTGTGAATAGTTTGGGGAGAATTTAGTAATTCTCTTGTACCCAAAATAAATGATGAAAACATAACCTGTTGAGGGTAAAAAGAGACTCTAAAATTCTGTTGCATGAGATTTAATGTGAATTGGTGGTATTAAGTCATGTTTTGGTAAGAATTAAAACACTAAATGAATTAACTGGGAGTTTACTCATGAAAATTGACATCTGGAATTCATATTCCAATTGAAAGAAAAGTAAATGAAGAATTAGGCCATTCCCATTTTTTACTTTTCATAGCTACACAATAATTGGCAACATGGGTGGTAGGTTATTGCTGAAAATTAATGTGTTAGGTTTCAGTTCTATCAGAAAATAGTCTCAGACAAACGTTTTGGGCTGACAGAATTGAACTGTATTATCTGCACTTAAATGTGGGAATATCCCTGAATTTTATAATTGTTGAATATTTGAAGGCTAAAAGTGCTTTGCTTCCTTCTGAATGCATTCATACCATAACAAAAACATCTAACATGTCACTCATCAGTAGGTCCAAAACTATGATGCTATTAACTTTTGGGCTGGTATCAAGAGCAAAATTCTTTGTTATTTCCATACAAAACAACATAAACCAATTAGAGCTTGTAACTCTAATGTAATTAACACTCCATTATGGATCAAAAAATTTCAGAACTTTGCAATGGTGACATACATTCATCCTTAATTAACCTGCTCAAATGTGCCATCCTTTTCACCCTTGTGTGGAAGGTCAAAACATTTATCTTGTCAGTTTTCAACTAATTTGACTCCTACATTCTATATGAAAATAGTGACACAAATGTACACAGCTAAAAATTTTAATTAAAATTCAATTAAAAACTGCATTAATGGTAAAGAAGGACTCTTAAGCTTACATTAACAACACAAATATGAAACTTGCAGTTAGACATATGAACATAAAATTATACAAATATTTTCAGGTTGTTTTTGAACTTCCAGTGAAAAGTGAATCTGTGTTAAGCTTGTATCGGCTTGACCTGGATGGTGAAAACAGTTCTGGCAGACATAAAATGATTGAAACAAGTTGTAAAGAAGCCAACAGTAAACGTTTCCATAAGCAGGTACCAGGAAACCGCCGTATACTGGGGCAACCTCTTACACGACATTCAGTCCAACAGACACCACCTAGACGTAGACCCCACAGACAGAAGCGACTTCCTGTGCCAGTTCTGTCTGTTGAATCACTCACAACAGCTCTGAATTGTGCTGGAATATCATATTTGGATACTGGAGATGTCTGCAGGCATGGGAGTGTTCCAGACCTGAAGAGAGTGTTTGTGTCAGACTACATATGAAATATGCATAGAAAATACCATTTAAAATTCAACTGAATTCCAGGATTTTGCATAAATATCTTGAAATTAAAGACAGGCAAGAATCACAACATAACTCTATGATTTTTCAGTATTTCTGAAATGTTGCATATTTATGTCAGTGGTAGTTAAAGTAGGGTCGAACTCAATACTGGTCAAAGGAAATTGTGCAGTAATCAGCGCGAAACGCAACTGTGTTTTAGGTTCAAAAACTGGAACAAAGACAACTTATTGCTTTCAGCTTCCTTGTATACCAATATTCATCAACTTACTTTTGTTACATATGACTTGATTCGGTTGGTAAATTGGAGAAGGGAAAACGTCCACATTTCTGCCATTTTGCATTACATTTACCAACTATCCAACTGAATTATTTTTATGCTTCCATCCATTACTGTCTTAGTTAAACATGTATCACTGGCTGCTGTGCAATGTATGGACATTTTATTCTATGCACAGTGCTAGCCTTACTACACCATACTGTCATGAATGCAATTAAGGGTGCTACAAATTTAAATTCTCTCTGCCTTGGCCTGTAGTTGGAACCCAAAACACAGCGTCATTAAAGGGCTAATTAAAAATAAAATGGCAAGCAGTTCAACAGTAATTTATATTAACTGTATTATACAGTTTTTTTACAATAGAACAAGTACAAATACACAGAAATATTTTTTAAGTCATAGTCTTTTAAACACTAAATTTATAATGTGACCTTTCTTACATTTGTGATCATGTCTTATAAATTGTTATACAGGAATTATTCACTGTGCATTGTTTGGATTTTAAGCTTTATGTGCTGGATTGAAAGTAAAAACATTCCACAAAAGTGGGACCAAAGCACAATGACTTTTCTCTTATGACATTACATTTATCTTAGTTAATCGGTAAATTGTGTTTATTGCATGTATATGTGATAAACATAATCCAATAATCACGAGTATTGCCAACTTCTGAAGACTTTCAGCTTTTTCCAATTTAAAATGCTTTCTTTGTTCAGATTTTCATACTATTTGCTTCCTAATAATCACGAGTCAGAATCGCCAACTGCTGAATACTTGCAACTTCTTCCAATTTAAAGCGCTTTCTTTATTTAGATTGTCAACTAGTTTCTTCATAAATTAAGTCATACTTTTGGCCAGATATAATATCTCAAAAAACGAAGGGAGTTGTGAATACAAAACAGAAGTATTACATCACATCTCTTCCCCACCCAATTTATGCTTTTAAAAATGGTGTAAATCATCACACAATGCCAACGATGTCCCCTCTCTCCCAACCAAAATCATAGCAAGAGTTGCCAAAAAATTTTCATTTTAATTTTATCACGTTTACATAATTTCGGTGTCTGATAGTTGGATCCTCGCCAGGAAAGTCTGCTGTGGTTAAATCATGTGACAGAGGGGTAGGCACTCAACACTTTCAACCAGTCCATATATCGGAGGAAGTCTGTATCTCACTTGTAATTCAGAGGCAGTTTTGAACTTTCTATTCCCCATATTCAAACATTATTTTTTTTTTAATTTGCCAATAATTTTGAACATAATTTCCTCACTGCATTGCATTGAGTTGAGCACTTATATGCATGACCTAATTTAGAAAGATGCTGTACTTATTAGGATAACAAGCTGGGTAAACTGCAATTAGACCGGCTTCAGTTTCTTGTGTGGGTGTGTTTAAATCTGAGGCAGTAAACAAGGGCCACACTGTAGTTCTAAATTCACCATCCGATATCAGTCTCATGAAGAACATGAGATATTTCCAACCTAAAACAAAAAAAATGAGTTTATAGCACACTTAAAGATGCAGAACTCCATCCTGTCTTCACATACAGGCTCTTTTGGAAAAAGAAACCTCCCTTTCCATTTTATTTCCTGAAGAGATTTCACCTCATTATGCAAAATCTAAATGAATGAGCTAGGAATGAGGAAGTGTCAGACATGCTATGAAAAAAACACTATATTTTACACATTCTGTACATAGACAAATGTATACAGTTAAACAAAACAGCACATACAGTACATTATCTTTTCTCTATCATTTACAGCTCAAGTATTATATAAAAATTTCCATGTTTCTAGTGTAAATATTTTAGCTAGTCCTATTTGTTTCTTTGCACACAGTTGATGTCACTTTTTAGAAACTAGAATAGTTTTATTGAAGCACTTATGTATCCATACTTGAATTTACAAACATGAATGACAAAATATAGACAGATATTAACTCCATGTAATGGACTCTATAAAACAGGAGTCATAGTTTCACCTGACACAAGCACAGCAATCTTCTGAAAAGTATTGCTGAAAAAAATGAAAAGATGGAAAATTTCTCATGTATGTGTCAGTTTGTTAATACTGGGGTGCTGATAAGTCGCTCGGAAGCATGTCAGGGATGCACTCGATTTCAACAACATCGATATACAAGCTGTCATCAAGTTTTTTTTTTCTGCAAGGCAAGGCACCAAAGGAAATTCACACCATTCTGGCAGAAACATTAGCTTGTTTCTTTCCTGGTCGGGCTAAGGACTTATCAGCACTCCAGTATGTATTACCTGTCTAGCGGCATTAATGTTTATGTGAGTCTTGTAAAGGAAATAAGAACTGCACTTCCCTGTTCTCAAATATAAAATGATCATATATATATATATAAAATATATTATAAATTATGTAGAACACCGAAGCTTTGCATTTATATTATGCTTATGCTACACAGTGCAGTTATGTGCAGTATTTTATCTGTGACAGTATGCAATGATACAGCCTACTGACACGTTTAATAATTGTGACGTATTACATGGTTATTATAAGTCAGAATTAGGGGAAAATAAATCTTATTTGTTATTCTTATTCCAACGATATTATCATGATAAGAAACAACAATATCAGGATTTTAAACATTTTTTATACGGAGACAAGAAACATTTTCAACTTTACCTGCTGTTTAGGATTAAGTACTCGCACTATGTTTTACAAAAAAGCACTGTTCATCTGTACATGTGAACAAATTCTGATATTCTTTATTGACACTGTCACACAATTTATATTGTACGGAAGTCCGTATATGTATTAATGATAAATATGCATTGATTGTCTATTGTTGATAGACATTTTTTAAAATGTTCTATGTTTTGTTATGTCTTTTAAATCCACACATATTTCAAATCTCAAACATTTAATGTAATTTTAATGTTTTCTTCATATTATTAAAAACATACATGTTTAAAATATTGAATTGAATTTTTATTTTCTCCAAGGCAGTCAGTGTAAGCCTAATTCTGATTAAACATCCCAACATGTGTGAAATATTTTAAATGGAGACGACTGCTCAACAGGATGATTCCTGATGATTCCATGATAGAAGTGACTCTGTATTACAACTGTCTGGTTGAAAATATAAGTGATCCTATACTGTCATGTGGATTCATTGTCTCATCAACAGTCTTCCAATTTTATGCATGTGTAGGGAGATATGTGCAGAACATTATGCAAGTCAGCAAGCTGTCTGCACTTATCTCCCAGCTTTGAAAGATGCTTTATCAGCTTCATTGGTTATATAACACTGGATAAAAACTGAAAGAGTTATGGATAAGACAGAGTGAAAGCTCACCCACCAACCCACACACACACACACACACACACATATATTTAACTGGACATAGCTGGCAGTAATAAGTTACTATATATGTATGTGTGTAAAGAGTAATAAAATTAAAGTGCCATGTTCTTCAGATACTTCACATAACACAATATGCAAAATTAAACTAGTACAGGAAGAACACTGTTGCATATGACTTTAAAAGTCAGCCATTAGAAAGCAAAGATGCTCAAAATTATATGAAGTTCAAGTTAAGTCAACTGAAAAATTATTTTTGGAATGCTGAGGAGAGCAGACGCTGACAAGACTGGTATAACAGCTGTCACAGAACATGCAACTGACAGTTAGGTGTTCTTTTAGGAACAAGAGGAACACTGTACAGAACATCACAGACTAATGTTGTCACACCACACTTCTGTGCTTTGGTATTGCATATCACGTTAGGGCAGTAATGGCTGACACTTTGAACAGCTCAAGTAAGTACAGCTTTACAGTATCTGTGTAAAATCGAGAAGAATGAGATGGGCTGGGCATGTGGCGTGTATGGGTGAGGTGAGGGGGTGGGTCTTGGTGGGGAAACCGGAGGGAAAGAGATCACTGGGGAGACCTAGGCGTAGATGGGTGGATAATATTAGGATGGATCTCCAGGCTGTGGGATGTGGGTATATGGACTGGATTGGGTGGGCCCAAGATAGAGATAGGTGGCGGATGCTTGTGAGTGTAGTAATGAACCTTCAGGTTCCATGAAATGCGGGGAATTTCTTGACTAGCTGCAAACCAGTTAGTTTCTCAAGAAGGACTCTGCACCATGGAGTAAGTAAGTAAGTAAGTGTAATACTACCAGTTTGTATTAACAGTAGCCGCCTGGTATGAACATGCTGTAAATAAATGAATGCAAGCACAAAAATATGAGATCACATCACTTTGAGACACATCATGTGCACAGAATGCTAGTGACATAAGATTTAAGGACTGGAGCAATGTGAGGATGAAGGCATGGAGATGTGGCTCCATGCATTAGCCAGTGGTAGTGGAATGACATATTTGTAGGGGGTGTGCAACATCACACACTCAGCCAAGTCTGTGAACATTTGAACTTCAGAGTAAACTGCTACCATTCTTGTGGGATAAACAGTGAAATACCAACCAGACATATCTGCTGTTGCACCAGATGCTGACAGCCACCTTCAAGACAGCATGCTGACTTGTTTGTGTACTCTGCATAACTGTTTTCAATTTGATTCAGTTTTGGTGTGATTTCAAGCTTCTGCGTGATGCAGACAAGAAATGTGCTCTTTAGGGCAATTGAGCTATTACACAGTGAGTAGCTGTAATTTATTACCGACTTTTCGGGACAACCTATCAGTCCCATCTTCAAGGATCAAGATCCAAGAAGAGGTTCAGTTTTGTTTATATCATAGGACTAAGATTGGTAAGTGAATCTTAATAGTGTGACAAATAATTTCATATTTCGTACTGTTTATTATCAACATTTTATTTTTTTGTATAATACGCCATGTTTCAGGTGGGGACTTGTCTTGTGTCCAGTATTTCAGGAAGGGCTCACACCTCCCCCTGGCCCCTTGGCACTACATGAAGGTGAATGTTCAGATATACTTTGCCACCACTGATGAATAAGAGCACCTCATGCCTTGTGCAGTGGATATACTGCAAGTGGTTAATGAAATGCATTCTTCACAACTTGCCAGAAATCCGGTTCAATTTGATGATACTAGGAGTCACCTGCCATCATTAGGTTGCCAGAGGAAGTGATACAATGTCTCTCTTACTGGCACATCTATTACAATTCAAGTAATCCATATGAAACTCTCCACTCCCATGTTGAAAACATGCAGTTTCCCTAAACAGACACCACACATAGAAGTACTGAATAAAGGTGAATATAACTACACTCCACATGAGATCCCACAGTTTGGAACTAATGTCTTTCTAAACTGGAACACAGCATCGTGACTGAAGTCTTCTGTGGGATTTCCTTAGCCATTGCAGGTTCATTCTGACACACATAACCACTTCTTTCCTGTGCTACACAAATCACCATTCTAAACATCCTGACATCTCTTGCAGAGCTACTTAATCTCCAGTGCTGGTACAACTTTTATGACACTGAATTAACATGATTTCATAAGGTACAAAAAGTACATTACTACCATCCTCAGTTTATGATAAACTATCGAGTCTGTTACAGTCTGTGTAAAGCAAAAGAATAAATGTCATTCTGATGAATCTGTAATGAATATTTTAGGGGGTATTCCATATTCATGCTTTGCACATGGAACTTCCAGTATTCTGGTATTTCTTGTAGCGTGCATGATGTGATACTGGACTCTTATCAGGTAAATAGACAGACAGTGAAATAAACACCTACAATTTGAACTAAACATGAATTTAAGTCTACCAAATTAAAGTACGAACATAGGAACTGATGGACAGATTAACTACAAGGTAGCAGACCAACAGGATCCATAATGGAATTATATTCTTGAATGGGGACTTCTCAAGGAAAACCATACAATGATTTTGTTAACAAAAAGAATGTAAAAACTAATACTGGGAATATAAGAAGTGAGTTTTGAATGTGCACCCAGTATTTAACCGGCTCAGGATAGAGCAAGTTTCAAAAACTTAAAATATGGTGATGAGATTTGGAATCCTTAAAAGCAACAAACTGTGAAAAGGCTGACTTTTGAAGGGAGTATACTGTGCTATTGGTTTATATCCTATTTATCTAACGAATGAAATATTTGATTAATCTGTTATTTTGCATTACTTGCCCTTGCATGCTGATAAACAGACATTGTTAAAAAATGTGCTGTATTTACTTGGGCTTACATTTTCTCTGATACATTGTCTCATAGTTTCAGAGTCGGACACTTTGTCATTCTATGTAAAAATATGTATCTTGGGCATGGAGGTATTATACTCCTCCTGAAGACCGCTGTTTATACAAAATGTGTCCATGAAGACTTGACATGTTGGGCATGGGGAACCTAACTGAAACTTCTGAATTACTATGAGCACCTCAGCCAAGTTACTGGGTCCTGACATCACAGGCAGACACCTGAAACATGCCTGCAATTTATGTAGACTGAGGATTTTACATTTAATGCAATACATACATACATATACACATATCATTTCATAGGTCCACAAATTCTGTCATACAACAGTCAGACATGAAACTTGTCAGAAGAAACACATAACACACAAATAATGTAATGTAACCTATCATGAATATATTTATAGATCTTTGTTTCACATACTCACTAAATTGAGGTACAGGCTGTGAAAAGATACACAACACAACAACCACAACCCCCACCAAAAAAAAATGTAGTGTACAAAAGCAGTGGACAGGAGAAGCTGGAGTAAAGTACATGGTACAGGAAACTTACTTGTTCTGTTTGTACTGTTACTGCATGAGTTCTTCTTGGTCAGACAGAAGAGTGTTGATGTACAATTCTTGGCTTCATATATCATACATATGGAACATCGTTAAGGCATGTAAATTCGACATTTGTCTGTAGGTGCCTACCATTTTTTATTACAATAGGACTACATGTTACATGCACCAACTGGTTTAATGTTTAAGAATTGTACATCTTCCCACACTTTTTTCATGCATTTTGTATTTATCTGAGAACAAACAGCAACTTCTGCCCCATATAACATAAACTGATTGGTTTTTGTAACCGAGATGAAAAGCATTCACTGCGCAGTTGGGACTGAGTTTTTTAAATACAGCAGTCCGCACTTCACCATCAAAGAGTTAAAGGATCTGATCAATCAACTGCTAAAGATGAAAGAGAATGTACTCTCAGTTCACATAAATTTGTGACTATGATGAATATTATAATCTTCATTCAACAAGCTGTTGCGGATAAACAAGCAAAGTGCAATGAAGCAAAACAATTGTCATTGCTGGCAGCATTTCCACTGAAAGATATAATATCTAAACCTTCTGCCAGGAATAATGCAATTTTGTCTCAATAGAATGAAGTTCAAAACTTTGCTCAAATATGATATTCATATTGACTATGAATATGATGAAGAGGATGTGTTGGGAGTTTTGTGGGTACAATTATTTATCTGTAGTCTGCATATATTTGTATACATCCTAAATATTACACTCCCTCCCTAATGACTGCACTAAGAATATTCTGTTGAAGTATGTGCATTTGAATTGTTGCAGATTACAGTCTCTAAAATACAGGTCATGTTCAATAAATTGTATGTATATGACATAAAGGAAAATGGGGATGGCATACAAGAGTAAAACACACAGAATTAATCATTATAATAAAAAAAAGTCTAATGCCACATAGCCTGGCAGTTAGTGACAAACCTACTGAATTCAAATTAAGATTTTGGCTTCAGCATAGCCTAATTCTTCTCTCACCAAAGAAGAAATTAATTTGTTTGTCAGCTGACTTTATAAAATTTGAATATTCTGTGAATTTCGTGATTTATTCAAGCACAACTGGAACTGAATCATCAACCCCATTTTCCTTCGATATAAGCATTTTTAAGTGCCTTCAGTATTTCACTCTACTTCATATAATTTAGTACCTTCTGTAAAAACTGAATTCCTACTAATTTTAGTTCTGTGAATTTTGAGTGGCAGTCTTCATATTTCATGTTATAAGTGTAATTATACAATTTGTATTTATGTAGGTTCAAAACCAAGTTACAAGAAAAACAGTGTTCTTATGATTTGTTAAAACTGACTGTTACAGTGTGAGTTATTCATGAGGAAAGCCTGCAAAGGTAGTTCTTTTCTCTCTATCATTCTCACATTTCAATTGGTCATGCCGACTGAACCTGCAAAGTTGTCACTCAGTGATAGAAAGAAAGCACACATAAGTACTTAACCTAACACTCCTAAATGAATGTCAATTTTTCCAGCAAGTGATAAATGGACACACTTTTTCAGAAATCCTATCTTGGACACATAACATGGAGGGCAAAGAACAAAACTTTAAACACTAATGGTAAAAAAATACTTCATGCATATAGTAGGCAACCTGACCTTACCCCCTGTGGTCCTGGTGGCTACTGCATCAAAAAACAAAAACAAAGTTGCCTGGCAGGGTATTATTTTATCATGACCATTTTGGGGTCAGACTGACGTCACAAGATCATGTTGGTGTAATGGTTTACCTGATTTGCTGCCTGTCTTCCTCAGGATGTGTCCTAACCTCATAACAGTTCAGTCGACACTATTTGTTGTTTGAGTGTTACATTTCAGAATGTGCATAGCTCTTCTTCAGTTGGTCCCAGGTCTGAAGTGCCACCACATATATAGACATTGCTGTAAAGACTTGTTTGTTGCCGCAGTTGACCAAACCAATGCTCATGTCACAACACTGTATAGAAATACTTTCAGGGTCACTGTCCCAGGTGACAAGACAAATTCACATGTCAAAGCACTTTATCTTAAATATTCAGAGTGTCACTGCAGTCACTAAACCAAAACACTAAACTGCAGTGTTTTCACACACGCACAAACTCCTATGCATAAATACAAAATAAGGTAAAGCAATCCATGTGGAGTCCTCAAGGGTTTCAGGAAGTTGAGGCTCCCAAATTTCAAGACAAGTGGCTCACGAAAGTAGTCGGATTGTCAGCCTTAGGCACAGGCCTCCTGTACTCCACAGGAAATATTCCTGGTATTCATATCTGTTAGAGGTTGAGTTGACCCCAGTGCCATAGTGCGTCTGGAGGAATTATCTCAATGAAAAGTTCCTATGACACCATCGGGAATCGAACCCGACACCTTCCGACTGGTTGCGCAATGCCTCAATAAACTGTTTCCATAAATAGAGGGTAACTAACCATAAATCGCTGTTCGAGACCGGAATTTGAGCCGAATACCATACAAGTCAAATGTGTGAGTGTTGTAAGAAACTTTTCTTTTAATAGGCAAGAAATCTGTCTGCCGTTCCGTATTATGAGCGTATTTTATCTGGATACTGAATGTGGTGTCAGTTTTGACTCCCAGCTTGACCATGTAACAACCGTATCTGTAGGAATGATTTAAAAAATTCACGTGTGCATATTCCTAGATGTGTCTAAAATTCACATGAATACTTAATTTAAATTAGAATTATCACAGTACCCGATTTGTTACGGAATGGGTTTAATGTTTACATTCTTCATTTAAGTGTAAATAATGAAGAAACATCTTCCAAATTCGAAACAAAGGTTTCGCTTCTATCTGAACATGCCACAAATATCAGTAACGTTACATCATTCATAATGTGAAGCATTCTATTTGGTATGAAAATGTGACTTTGATATTTGGAAGTCTCTACAGAAAAATCATCGCTTATTCTCTTATTAACTTATCAAACACGGCCTTAAACCTAAAGTGACGCTGCTCAATTCCAAATAGTTGTGGACTGAATGTCACAATATTACATCACAAATTCTTGCAAAATGCGCTGTCATATAAAACTTAACAGCATTTTGCACTTCCATCACACTGACCACAGACAACGTTGCTTGCAAACACAGCAAAAATAAAAAAAAACTCAAGAGCTTCCAACGAACTACAACAAACCTTTACCCGGGATTTGGAGGGAAACTGCAAGAACTTAATCGTTTTCCATTCTTCTTACAGATGTCACTCATGTCGATTACCCATACAGTTATCAGAGTCGGATCGTGACATGCACTTAATACAGCACACATCTAAGACGTCCCAAAATTTTGTGGAGTAGTCGTTAATCCATACCAACTTTAGTTGCCCTGAAAAATAAGTATTATTTGAAGCATTCAATTGCCCCAACGCTGAATTTCGATAGAATTTAAACTTTACCGTATTAGACTAGGGGCCCAGCGTGAAAACACAATCTTTTATCTGGTATAATAAGAAAATTATAAACTTGTATTTTAATTGTAAAGGAGAGGCTTCTACCTTGGTTCTTCCCTTTTACTGTAGCACTGCCCAATGATGGCCGCAACTACCGGCCGAAACATGTAATGAATATGATGAATAAATGAATATAAACTCATATAGAGCGTTGTATTAATCGGAAAATCAGTAAACTAACATCGAGTAAAAGCATGAATTTGTTGCATAAAAATTGTAGAAGGAGTTGTAAAAGAAAGTACAGAAAAAATTATTTTTATTTCAGAGTAATGAAACAAAATTTTGCCGAAATGTAGCTACATAGCCTTCATAATTTAAAAAGTTACGCAAACAAAGTCAAGATCACAGAAACAAAGAAATTTGAATGAAAATATCATGTAGATTTGGTTCACAGGGTAACAGTATTTTGGCGTTTGTGACGTGTAGTCAGCCTCCGATTCAGAGGAGCCGCCGAGTTTCCCTTCTACCCTCAAGGTAGAGGTAAACGTTGTTACTTATTCACAAAACCATAAGTCATCACGTCACTGAGGTTTCAAGATCACACTCAGACACACAACACTAGGCGGCCCGACGCAGGGACCTCTACCTGACACACAGAACTCACAAGAGAGATCCATCCACGCTTGCGGTGGGATTCGAACCCACAATTCCAACAAGTGAGTTTTCGCAGGCCCACGCCTTAGACTGCGCGGTTGTTGTTGGTATCTACAGAATTAAAGGTATACATAAAGGTATACATAAAGGTATACATAAAGGTATACATAAAGGTATACATAAAGACATTTGAAATTGCCATCCACTCATACTGAAGTTTACGAAGAGCCCAATATTCCTGGATTCAATTTCATTGCCTCTATTAATTTACAGTGTATTTCGCGTTGTTCACGCAACTCAGAGACTTTATGCTCTCTAATAATTGCATGATTGTCAATAATGTATTTGAAATGAAGAAAGTAGACACCTTTAATTGGTAGAATTGTCATGACATTTGTCTAAAGTGACTGAGGAGTGTGACGGAAAAAAAAAGTCAAAACAAAGACAAGGGCGAGATTCGAAAACAGCACCTCCCGACCACATCAACCTAGATTACACTACACTTCTGAAAATAGTGAATGGTCGACTAGATCTTGCATTGACTCTAAAAACTGTACATTATCGTGCAAATTCCATCTTATTTAAGTCAATGTTCAAGGTATAACGAAACGTACAGATCACAATATTCCTTAACAAAGGACATCCCATAATAATTAACATTTGAAGACTGAAATGTATCTGATACATGTAGGTAGTCAGGTCCAACCTAAAAGCATAAAAACCTTCGTTTCTACTACAAAGAAAAATCAATTAAAATTGTTCAGAGAAGTAATCCGTATTCATTATAAGAAACGTACGAATTGTACAAACACAGTGTGGGCGAAAAGTAAAGTTTCTTAATGTTAAAGCAGATGGTGGACACAGTGAAAAACTGGACCTCAAGCGGTTCGCTAGTTCCATGAAACTGACCCCTACTTGAGAACTTAAATTTTCCGTAGTTCCATGAAACTGAGACCTCCTTGAGAACTTAAAATTTAAAGTTCCATGGAACATCCTTTAGAAACTTAAATGTTAAATATTTCTATGGAACTGAGTCCTCCTTGAGAACTTAAACGTTAACAGTTCTATTGAACTCAGTCTTCCTTGAGAACTTACTGTTCAATAGTTTCATGGAATTCGTTCCTTCTTCAGAACTTAACTCTCGCTCAGATTATACAAAATTATGGTACAAGAATGTTCATTGTCCCATTCACAACACCTTGCATTTTTATGCTGCGCGAATTAAATTACGAATGTCTTTGAAATCCTCGCGACCTTTTTTGGCCGTTACTGTCTGTTCGCGAATTACAAGAGTTGAATTATGTAGTGTCTATCGGCGCTCCAGTTGCATTGGTTGAAATGTGTTAAAACTGCTTATCGTGAAAGGTACGTACACGAAATAAAACATGTATCGAAGTATTTAAATTGCACGTAATTCATGTCGCTATTTGTGTAACGAAGAAGAGAGAAACAACGTGTCCTTACTTACAAAATATTTGTGTAACGGACCAACATATTTCAGATTAGTCCATTACGACAAATTTAATTTTTCTAGACAAAATTTAGTACAGACGTCCAATATCAAGCGATACATACATATCCATTAAACAGTTGTGCAGTACAGCGATTGTGATCGACAGATTGGCACCACTCCCTCGTCAAAATCTGCATTCTACTCACTGTATGTTTACAACCCGTGTAGTGGGTCCCTGTCACCACAGCATGGCGCGTCCTCAGGTTGCGGATAGAGGAACGGCCTCCGATATGGAGGGTAGCTGCGAATAAATTGAATAAGCAGTCGCGGACAGCCGACAAGGGGTGGTCCTCCAGTTTGGGGGTTGGGCGAAGTGCTAACAACCCTTCCCTGTAAAACATTCATATTAAGAAACACTCACATGCGGGATGATTCCTCTGGAGACAAAACAATCCGGAGGTAAACTAGCCTCCCAATAGAATC
>Ga0131853_10006106_pt1 | contig 21761 bp, 6 predicted proteins | sample TergutLab28metaG_FD_92764 | JGI IMG/M metagenome (GOLD analysis project Ga0131853, IMG submission 92764) | Labiotermes labralis P1 segment gut microbial communities from Petit-Saut dam, French Guiana - Lab288 P1 (version 2) (version 2) | ecosystem: Host-associated > Arthropoda: Insects >... | reverse complement strand
GGCGAAAAACAACATTCCAGTGATGGAACATCCACCGTACTCTCCGGACCTAGCACCGTGCGACTTTTTTCTCTTCCCGAAAATCAAGTCTGCGCTCAAAGGAACCAGGTTCGAGTCCGTGGAAGCAGTGAGAGCAAAAGCGACGCAACTCTTGAACAGCTTAACACAAGATGACCTGCAGCACTGCTTCCAACAGTGGAAAATTCGCATGGAGCGGTGTAGGGATTGGGGAGGGGACTACATTGAAGGGGATAACATTTCGATTGTCTGATTTTTTTTCAATAAAGGTTTAGAGCATGAATCCGGTTTCTTTATTGCCACACCTCGTATTGCCAAATGTGGAAGTATGCAGGGTGCTTCGAATTTTCTGGCGAATTTTGTCGAACCGGCCTCGCCTTTTCCTGGAGGTGAAAGAAGAACTGTGTGATGTCACGGAAGATGTTGCATTGGTGCAGTGTTCTGTGTAACAGCAGGACAGATGTCGACGACAAGCAGCGAACTGGACGCCCAAGCACGTGTACTACGGAAATGTGTGTCTTGCAGATGACAGTACATACCAGACAGACCGGACACACCAAGTACACGGTACATACCGCCCGAAAGCTAGAAACTGCATACGGCATTCTCCATGTCCAAATGACTTGGAGAAAATAGAGTGTGCATTCTGGGTGACAAAGAACTTCCCAGACGATAATAAAGCACGTGGCTTGCAATCAATTTGCAACAGACGCCGACCTGAAGGAAGATGTCACTTCTAAGCCACAGATGCTGGGGACCGACAGCTTCTACTATGGGTTACAAGCGTTGGCGCCACGGTGGAACGAATTCGTAAATGTCAATGGTGACTGCGGTGTAATACCTGCTAACAATATGCCGTGTATACGAGTACATCGCTGTCAAAATACTGCTCTTGGCATCGATAAAAATCTTTACCTTATTTTTTGAAATACCTGTACATTAATCGAAAATTTATAATACTATTTTATCACACAAATTACGTATTTATGAATATTTTGACATAAGCCAGGGTTTTGTCTTTTGACTATAGAAAACTGCCGATGGGGGATATCCTCCTGATGATTACCTTCTGGAAGCCGAAACATGTAGCCGTACTTAGTTTTTTCAGGTCACATTGTAAAATTCAAGTTGTGTCTTGATGGTTTTAGCGTTATGCATTAGGGCAAATTCCAGCGAAGTTATGTTGTTGAACTAAGTGTCACAATACTTTAATCATTCTCTTCATATTTAATGATGTATCCATATAAAATAAAGTTTTGTGTTTTCTAGAACCTCAGACCAATGGTATGTATTTCAGAGCACATCTATTTTCTTTTTTTCTTTTCGTTTATATACAAAGAAATCAAACCCAGCATTATTTGAAGTTGTGTAAAAGAATTCTCTTCGGTCCACAATGCATTTCCACAAAGTTCCATAGCATGTAATCAGCCAGCCTTTGGCTATTTCCTTAAAAGTAATCTACGAGATGTCATTGGAATCCTGTTTCCTCCTCAAACCTAGGGCCTCACTGCAATGCCTGTTTTCCTTCATCGCGGAAAGAAAAAGAAGGCTTCAATCCCATTAGATCTTACTCGCTTTGTGGATCGTCCGTTTCGAATGAGAGCCTCAGAGGGATATGAAGCCTCCCCATAAAAGAAGCAGGGAACGTCTCCAGCTTTGAAACTGGCGTCGATTTTTTTAACATATGGGAGGGGGTTAGGTTTAAAAGTTGGAATGCATTTCTAGTTTACGTACTGCAGTAAGGGTTGGGGCGATATTCGTGCATTAACCCTTTCCCAGAAAAATTGAAGGAAAACAAAACAAAACACTTTATAAAGTTCCGTGACTCGATCCGTCAATATGATTGCCAGGCGTGTTATCGTGACGTCACTGGCCATTGCGTGACACCGACAGTCTTGTTAACAGGGTTTAAGTACCTGCTGCTTACTGGCTGGTTGAGGGACCCGATTGTTTGCAGCAACAGGGGGCTCCATGCATTTTAACGACTCGTTACAACAGGCGCCTGGAAATTTTTCTGTACATATTGACAGATTCATTTTGAACGTTAATCTCAGCGGCACCTTCCCTTCTAGTTACAGTGAACTCTAAAAATGCAAATACACACACGTATAAATAAATAAATAAATAAATATATATATATATATACACACACACACACACGACTTGCTTTCACAAAAATTAATAGTTGTTTCACGTCTTGTATGAGAAAATGGGTTTTGGAATTGTAATACCGTAATTATCACGACCTATTCGACACCGCAGTGGGACAGGAGTTGTCCAAATTGCGCCATTCCCTCACCCGCGGAGTCAAAAGATGCCCGTTCAGCATCTCAGCTGGTGATTATTATCAAACACGTTGAGATCTTAATCCCATGCTCATCTTCTCATTCATGAACCTGTCTGTGCAGACACTTGGATAATTCGAATGGCTGTATACCAGACCTTTAAGTGACAAGTCTACGAGATCATAACTGTAAGTCAAAGTACAGTCCAATATAAAGTTGTGCCACTTCAGGTGATCCCTGCGATACCCTACTGGTACAGTACTGGTATGTGTATCTTATTATGCTGGCCGTGCGATGGCCTTCAGGTGCCGACCTCTCACAGTAGATAACTGCTTTCGATTCTGCACCATTCCACGTGAGAGTTTGGTGGACAACGTCGCAATGGGACGGGCTTTCTTCCCTGTACTCTCAATTTTCTCTCTGTTACCATCATTCCACCAATTCCTCCTACTCAACTTCATCTGAATGCTACCCTTATCAGAAGTAAAAACGAGCAATAACTCAGAACTTTCAATCAAACCAATATTCTTTCAGGTATCGAGAACCTTTGGGCAGACTGTTTCATACTACGATTCATTTTTATTCGTTAAATAGAAGGACGAGCGGGCGAAGTATGTAAACCTTCTGGCATAGCAAACTCTTTCTCTCCCAAAAAGTAAAACGCCTTTTCCTTCTATCATGTAATTTCCTTTCCACAAACCCTTCTGCTCTTATTTTCCTAAGTCTCTCTGTATCTCTCAGTCTCCCAGTCATTGTTACCCGCTTGTCCGTTGTCCTATCACGGTTACATCAATGCATCACATTGGTCTTGTGGACGTCCGCTTATTTTGGATAATACCCACAGCCTTGGGTTTTTTTACACTCGACATTTCAGAAAATGAATCTCCTTTCGTCAGCGGGTATGAAGGTCGCTCGTCGTTTGGGGTCGTAAACTGGAACAATTTCTGACACCGACGGGGTGGGAAAATTATACCTAATAATCGAAATAATTTCACTTTTCTAGAAGCTATATCAGAAAAGACCTCATACGAGTAACATGCCAAAATATATATATAGGTTACTCTTTGTTATCAACTATGTGTATGCACATGTCAATTTTATTCTTCATAATTCTTATACTAGAGGTGACTGAAATTTTGAACATTGTTTATCGTCCAAGAGTAACTAACACACTTTTGGGAGGCTGGATCTTTCTCCTTGATCTCGTCTCCAAAACACTGCTAGTTACTTGACCCGAGACGACGAACAGTGCCGAAAAATATCAATTGTGTTTCAGCACACTATTCTCAGAAGCCTTTAAAAATGAATTTATACTTCTTTTCTGTTTACCTTTAACCATTAAGACCTGTGTTTTTTTGTTGTGCATTATGCTTGCGGTTGAAAAATTAAAATTTCCACTAACAGATGACAGAAATAAGTAACAAAAATTCATCATAAACAAACTCTATACTCAGATTAAAGCTTATCAGTAATGTACGCAATTTCCGAGTGGTGCTACACCAGAAACTTTTTCGTATATTTACGGACCTATGTAACATCTCCTAGTCTCATATCCCGTATGGTGACTAGGTTTTATCAGTCAATTAATGCAGTTCGATATTTCGTGGAATTATGCTAATTATAAGTACTTCATACCGTAAATATGTGAGTAAATTTTTCTTATATATTATCTGAAGTAAACCCCAAACACAATACAAAGAATCTGACAGCACTTGCCTTCAAAAACACCTATGCCTGCAGCACAGCAAAGAAGAGCATGCAAAAAGACTGTAGTTTGTGGAGAGATACAGCTGACACCAACTCCTCCATGAACTGCTTTTTGTTTTACATTACAAACCTTCTGGACTCTGCAGAAGGCTGCTTCCAATCCTTACAGACCCTCGGGGTAGGACTAGACCAAGTCGATGGCACAAAACAAACGCTTGTTGGCAAGTGGGTTGGTTGGATGGATGTCTGAGAGGTCCTCTGCGACCATGAGTTCTGCAACATTCATCAAAAAAGCTCTGTATCAGTCCAGCCGTTTCTCATTTACATGACTTCATAGTTCGATTCTCTCACAGCTTAACATAAAACGCTGTATTCATGGGACCTGTTAATTATGCTGATAAGAAGCAGTAACTCCTAACGTTTGTATCCTTGTTTCGTTACAGCGAACAGAACACAGTACATATAAGATGGAGAACGAAGTTGGTGAAGCAATGGGCGGAGAGTTGTCTGGATGTTAACAAGACAAGGTAGAGGAGGCAGGGGAAACCCACCATAGTACAAATTATTATCATCATCAGGGCTTGGAGGCCCGTCACCACTTTGCGTGCCTTCGGGTGCGCCAGGTTAACCATTATTTGTCTTAAGAGGGAATGGGGAGGCAGCCTTCACAGTGCTGGTCAAAAATGTCGCAAACTCTCGACAGCTTCATAAATCAAGTTCTGTGTGGGTAGCTCAGATGTTTAAAAATTATTTCTTGAACTTTTTTCTTTCTATCTTTTCTCTTCGTCTTTATATCCCTTTCAGTACGAAGGAAGGGCAGTCCCTGTACGGCCTGGGCTGGCCCTGAGCTTTCCAGGAGTCTGAGGCACCCAGATTTCAAGACAGTCGGAACATGAAGGTGGTAAGGTTGTTAGCCCTACGTACCGGTCGACTTTACTCCCAGGAAATATTCCTGGTACTCATTTCTGATAGAGGCTGAGTCGATCCCAGGGTCATAGGTGCGGCCGGAAGGATTGTGTCAATGAAAACTTCCATTGATACCATTGGAAATAAAACCCGCAACCTTCTGGCTTGTAGCGCAGTGCCTTATCACTTTCAGCACGTATATATATATATATATATATATATATTACTCTGGGTATCTCAGTCGGTATAGCGACTGACTACGGGCTGGACGGTCCGGGATCGAATCCCGGTGGGGACGAGATTTTCCGCCTGTCCAGACCACTCACCCCCTTCTAGTGCCGCAGTCATGATAGAGTAGAGCTATACCTCTACCCACCCTCTGGGCCACACCGGCCCTGTCACGGGATCACTTTACCTCTTATATACATCTTACTTCAAACGTATTGTTTTATAAAACGGAAACTCCGTCTTGCATCCCAATCACACAGATGTGTCTGACCCCATAAGCATATTAGTCAACTAGAGCAGTGTTCTTCAAACATTTTCCTTGCATACCACTGTCACAATACATAACCTGTACACGTACCACTGGTACTGCAAATTTTAATGCTTAGTTTCATGACACTGTACTTCCGGGATATTTCGCTGTGGAAACCTCAAATTTCGCAGTTACACCGTTTCTAATTAAAGCCATTAAACGACAGAAGAGAATCTGTGTTTATATTCGAACAATGAAATAGCATCCTGGTGTGCAATTCGTAAATGATTTTCTGTACATTGCAAAACATTTAAATCAATTTAAGTAGTGCAATTGACGTTTATGAATTTTTAACTATTAAAAAAAATCCTAAATTGTTTCGCTTACCACCGGGCGACCGTCTGCGTACCAACAGTGGTACGCGTACCACCGTTTGGAAAGCGATGAACTAGAGGAATATCTTCAGCATCTGTGTGACACGTCATACCTAAGATACTCCAGGGTAGTTATGCGGACTATAGAAGGAACGCCACCTCAAACAATAGCAACTATAATCTCCGGTTGTCCAGCACGCAGCCAAGCCACTGTGTTGACTGAGCTGCCTGTCTACAATGATTAATAGACCCATATGCTGGACACAACGCAACACACTTTCTCTACCAGTAGTTATTAGTTCATATATTTGGCACACGGGGATAAGCAGTGTCGCAGTTGATTCAGACAATGCATTACAAACCGGAAAGTCGCGGGTTCGATACGCGATGGTGTCTTTGGAATTTCTCATTGACATAATCCTTCAGGCCGTACTACGGCCCTGAGATCGACTCAGTCTCTAAGAAAAATGAGTGTTCGTTAAAGAAGATATTAGGAGAACGATCAGTAACGTTTCATTGAACCAAACCATTTTTATAAAATATAGAAGCAACCTCAAAATTCTAGACACCTGCAGGGTGACATGCACTGCGTTCCATACTGAGGATCACAAATATCAGACGCCACCAAACAAAACTTAGTCGTTAAAGCAACTGGCACACGCGGTTTGTCCACCCTGATCATCATAACGGAAATATGATTTACTACACTTTGAAATGTGGGGCACACCAGTCTCTTTTGTGAATCGAACCCCAGAGCCAATCACGCTACCGGCTGATCTATCCTGGAAATCATTTTGGATTTGCCTACATGTTGTGACTAATATTCGTATACATTGTCGTAGTCTTTATCTTCATCATTTCCATTTTTTTATTTTTATTTGGCGCAACAGCCCCCAGTGGGCCATGGCCTCGCCTTTCACGAGGTTTCTAGATCACACACAACGACACATCACAGTCGGTAGGACTCCTCAGGTTGAGTGATCAGCTCATCGCAGAGACCTCTACCTGACAACACACAACACTCACAACAGACAGACATCCTTGCCCCTTGTGGGATTCGAACCCACAATCTCAGCAGGTGAGCGGCCGCAGACCTACGCCTTAGACCGCGCGGCCAATCACCATTTCCTACATACCTCAAATTAAATCGACTACTAATGATTAGTGAATTATAATGCTTGATTTTAAACGATAGTAACTATAAAAGTTGTGTTTTATGGTATGTGACTCCGTGTAGTTTGGTATAAATTTAGGTTTCCTTAAAGAGTAGCTGCATTTCTAACAGCCTACACGGCATCACATGCCAGATGACAATGTTTTTCAATTTATGACGTTATAAATAAAAGGACTTACATTTTCGATTATACGAACTGACAAGTGTCATGTTCCCAAAATATGATTCAGTTCTACGTTCCTGAACATTTAATGTATTTTATATATGAAATGCGACAACTTTGTGAGTTTTAAAAAAAAGTAGCAGAGCCGTGCAGCATTTTAGTAAATTTATCGTCTTTTTTACGCAAAGATATAATTTTGTGACTTTAAAAAAAATCATATAAAACAGATCTCAACAGTATAAATATCGAGGCGGTGTAATAGTTAATACTTGGCAGTTAAATGAGGAATTCGGCGTACGTGGTCTATAACACAAAATGCCTTATATATATATGTGTACATAAACCACTGAGGCTAACTGAATATGGCAGATAGACATCAATAAAAGTTTCTAAAATATTTTTAGCTTTATTCACGGGCCTACTGTGTACGTTGTAATTCTTTTATTCCTGGGCCTAGTCGTAAATTAACATCTAGCAGGAATAAGATTCTCTTAGAAACTTTTATGGACTACGCTGTATTTTAACCACTTTTTCCTTTTTATTTCATGGCCATATTTTTGTAGCCCTGAGGAATTTACCCTCCTTCACATACTCTGTGCTGATATCTACATAATTCTATTGACCGTAAATATGAGACTGTTCTCTGTACTCACGTCACAGAATGTTGCGCGATGCCGACTGTTTGCAATCTGCAAGCGTCGTTTTAGCCGTTGTAATAACAAAAAATAGATGAAAACGTTCTACGCGATCTTTCTTGGGCAACAAAGACTGGTACAGTACAAAGTAGGGATGCCCCCGTCTTCCACGTTGCGGCTCTCTAGTACAGTGCATGTTCTGCGATATTATAACTCGTAATCTGGTAGATATGTGCATACAAGAGGTTTCTTTGAAACATCTTTGCCTACACATCGCATACTACACTGCGTTGTGTTCCAGAAGACGCTATTCTTCGCGGATGCCGCTATAAGAACCTCAAATTCTACTGGAATATAGTTAAGCCGGTTTATCTCACAAAAAACGAGTGAGATACAATTGTAAAATTACTTTAGATCCCGTCCAGACCGGATCTGGGGCCCACCCAGCCTCCTACACAACGGGTACCGGGTCTTTCCCGGAGGTAAGGCGGCCAGGGCGTGGTGTTGACCAGCCACCCCATCTAGCGTCGAGGTTAAAGAAAGAGTACAGCGATAACTCTACTCCCTCTCTGGGCGTTCGTGGCCTGTTCTAGGGTGAATTTTACCTTTACCTTTACAGATATTTACTCACGAGAAGGGCTATGACCTTGGATGCGGCGACGGATTGGAAATTTGACTGTTAGATGTCAATGACCACTACCTGCATGAGGCAGAAGTGCATTCGCATTAATAGTGGGCGTTTTGCTGGCAAAATAACGTGTGGTTTGACATGTTTTGTCCGAAGGCTAGTCCGGAGATGACAGCCCTACAGCGACTTTCAAGGTCAAAGCTGTTCTTGTCGGGAGGTGTCACCATGTTTACAGAATAATGATTTATCTGATGACGTTGTCAGTAGTCATTCTCCAAAGCGTCCGATGGTAGGATGTCTATTGGATATGAATTGCAAGAATGTAGGAGGAAGTTTTCGTGGCATAATTTGAATAGCCAGATTTCTGTCTTGTGGGATTTGACGCCATGTAGTTTGTTAGAGACATACCGACATTTCTAAACCGCGTATGGGAAAGATGAGAAAGGTGTACAGTACAAAATTTGTCGGGAAATCTAAAGGAAGGGGGACTGTGAATAGAGCTAATAATAAAATTAATTTTAGACAAGTGGGTTATGGGTGTGAGGACAGCATTAATCAGAATCGTAACAGAAACCAGTGGTCGGCCTATTTGAATAAGGAAATGAAAATGAAACTTAGGGTTTTATAAAAAGCGGGGAATTTCTTCATTAGCACAGTAATTAGCAGCTTCACAAGAAAGATTCTGCTACATAAGGTTAGACCTGTTGTTGTACATTTCTAAATGATGTTCATATAAAAAATGTTACAAATAGTGTTTTATTATGAGACTTATTTTTAGTAAAGTGTCCTACGTCAACATTTGCCCTATTATATAACGTTCCGAGAAAATGTCCGATACTGTACGGTATCAGGTCTTCCGAACCGCCTTCACGCCTAATCCGACCTCTGGCAAACACTACTGTTTCGTTATTCACTTCTGAGACGTGCAGATTCGCGTATACAGAACTGAGGATGTCATTTTAAACATTGATCAGTGTAACATAACTAAAAATTGACGTTCTTTGATATTATCTGATCAAAACGAATCATTTTTTTCCGCCTTGCAATATAACTGCGAAAACTAACATCAATAATTGTTAACGTAGCTAGAAATTGATATTTTTCTTATGTGGTTTTAACTCACACATAAATTCATTTTGATCTTTTACGTACAGTAAGTTAAGAATTAATTGCTGCCTTTGTTGCGAGGTGTTTCGGACACATGTTGCACAATAAGTTGAGTTATTGGATGTCTTTCTTTTGTGCTATTACCTGGCACATAACTTACTTCTTACTCGTCAGTACGATGCAACATAAATTGTGCTGTAGAATTCTATTACAGCCATGTATATACATAACAATGCTTGAACCACGTTTATTTTAATACCATTCTCCATATCGAAATTGCACTTTAAAGTCTGACCTGTATATTACTTTGCAATATGCAGTAGAATTTGTAAATTGTTTAAAAAGATTAACCCTCTGAAGACCAATGCCAAGTCGAAATCGCTTTGCAGTTTACAATCAATCTGTCCTCCTTGGTTTCAAGCCCTCTTCGACCAAGAGCCTGACTCTGAATTACTTTCCTTGCCCACAGAGAAAATATTCCCTGTCTATAATGACAACCACTCTGCGATGCTATTTAGGGAAACAGTCGCCCTTTATTATAAGAATCATATCGAACACACAGATACAGTCTGTGGACAAAATACAGAGTGTGTTAGTTTTACAGCGAGTGGTTTACAAGCGTGTAGTTATCCATTAAAAAGATACATACTAAAGAAAACTTTATGTTCGCAGCCTCGTACATTGAAAATATGTAATTGATAATCAGCATAAAATATAATATAATAATATAATATAATATAACGTAATCTCCAAACTAACTACCGACAGGATCTCAGTTGAAAATTCGAGTCTTTTGACATACTCGTATAATCCTACATCAACTGCTCAGTATTTCCTGCCGTTTCTGAGGAACGTGTTGTTTCCATCCTTATTACCCTCAAGAAAACATGGCGTCATCACAGAAGAGGATATTCTTTAGCCCTAGTTTTCAAAATTGTTGATAGAATATAGCGGGGGAACTTTTTGAACAGGGCGATAACATTTTATCTTTTCACGTTAGAATATGATATCTGAACACCTGAATAATTAACTTCTGCTTATGAACCCTTGACATGGAGATGTTTAACGCGAATTTTCAAAACCACACGACCGCTCCATATAAATGGGATCACTTGTTGCTGGGTAGCATCTGGTGTGCAGTTGGTCAATAATGTTGCAGCCACAGGTGCGTCCTCTGCTGTTCCGCCTATACAAGATTTTTCTTATCCACGAAGTAAGCGCAAATAGGGTTCATGTCCACAGGTTACACAAGCTTGTGTAAAAGTACTCAAAGGTATTCGGTGAAATTTATCTTCGAGGAAGAAAGTTAAAATTTGTCGAGTTAATGTAATGTTGGTACCTGTCGGTTGAAAATAGCCCTATCTGCACACTTCAGACCTCACATTATGTGTTTTACATAAATTGGTCGTTTTACAAGAAGTTCACCATTGACTCCACGGATCACAGTGCTTCTTGAACACTGACAGTTTCTCAGCTTGTCAAATAATTTCCCGAGGTGTGTGGAAGCTGAAGGCTTGTTACATTTTCCACAACAGCCTACCAATGCCTGTACCCTGTTACAAAATAATCCATTCCTCTTCCTATCATCGTATGTCTTTAGGATACACTTTAATGTTATCTTCCCATATATGCTTAGATCTTCCAAGTAGACTCTTTCCTTCATATTCCCCCACCAAATAAGTTTATATACGCCGCAGAATGCAGGTGTTGTTGAGAACCACAAAACACTCAAACGTCTTACCCAAATGACACTTAAAAATTAGACTACTGCAGTTAAGAGTGTGTGTGTATGTATATATGTTATGTACGAATGTATGCATGTGGGAAGGTCTGTGTGCATCCTATGATTGCTAAGCCTTGATAATGAGTAGGTCCTGGCCAAATAGTTGCTGTTGCACCATAGGAAAAAATTGTCTATTCTACTCTTCGGTTATGGAACAGTGCTACGAATATTGTGTGTATATGTATATATATGCATATATGTGTGTGTGTGTGTGTGTGTGTGTAAATACACACATATACAACCTCAAAAATGAAACGCCCTAGTCCCAAGTTGGGTTGTTGCACCACAGAATACATATGTGTGTGTGTGTGTGCGTGCGTGCGTGCGTGTGTGTGTGGTGTGTGTGTGTGTGGGGGGGGGGCAGGTTGGCGATGGACGGTGAATTGAAAGAGATCCAGAAGAATGGTCATGATCATTGTCACATACCTGTAGAAGCTCCTGCAAATTTTTCCTGAATGAAATTACCGTAATAACACCATGACACACGTTAATTACATTTTTAGGTTTCATCCATGAGAATCGAAATGGGGACTTCCCAAATACAACTAGGGTATGGTACCACGATATTCGACACATTCATGCAGCTATGTCTGTCTGTCTGTTAACAGTATGCCGCGTGCCTTCACACACAGCATGTATAGTTTCTGGCGTCTGTAAGAATACATTGATCACAGACGTGGAACTAATCCTGCACACAGGCAAGGCTTAAAGGGGGAAGGGGGTATGCGGATAAACGGTCAATAACAGACATTCTCTTCACTGCCTCCGAGTAGAATTTATTATTGGTAAGAGGAAAGTGGGATAGGGATGGCTTAATCATGCAGCTCCCTACTTTCCTTCAAAAGGAAGACGCAGGAAGAATTTCCTCAGGCAAATTGTCAGTAGATGGAGGGGTCTGAAAAACGAAGTCAGCCAACTCTTATTTCCTTCTTGCTGTGAAGAGAGATGCGACCTAAAGTTTTTGTGCTCACTGAAGTATTGTTGTTTATGCGCTGCTCCGTTTAACGCCGTGTAGGACGAAAGTGATTTAAGTGACATGCGAGTTGTTAGACTTTCGCAGCGGTACAGTTTGGATCTCCATTCTCCTGGGATATGGCGCCGCTTTACTGGGAAATTGGTGCGCAACTTTCCGAAAAACAGTTATGAATGAATCTTAAATGTTCGGACACCAGTCACCTAATGGTACAGCACCACATTCCGGAAAAATGGAGACCTCAGCTGATTTAAACATTCCTTACCCAACTTTAACACAACAAACTGACCTGTCTTCCGTTCAAGGTGGTTAGGGAAGTGGTCTTTGTTTATATTACCGCAATAAACGACATCAGGTTCTTCAAAATTGCAAGAATATAAAAGATTTTTCGATTACTTCAGTACTTACTCGCTACTACTGGGCCTGAGTAGAACAATTAATAGGTACACGCTTAATCGCAAAATATCCTGTTATGTGAACTCAGTATTCAGTACTTTATAACGGAAGTCAACCATCGAACATCCGGTAAGACAGTTCAAATATACTCGCGGGTGTGTCATAATCTGAGCGAATATTATCTACATAACCATCATCAAAATGGTTCATTTCCCGAACACTGGAGAAACATCTATGGTCTTTTCTCTTGAGTTTTCAAGAAGTTGGCATACGTACGCCCAGTAGTGCTTCTGATTTGAATCCGGGAGACGCCTAATTCGAATCTCAGCAGGAACACAGACTATTCTGACTTAATTTCTTCCTAGTTTTCCTTAGCACCTCCAAGAATATGCTGCGGTAGTACCTTCAATTAGGAGAAGAATGATTTCTTCCAAATCCTTTACAATTCTTTATTTACTGTCAGTGTCACCTAGTGAGAACTTCATTGCAAAGTACAAAATAAATCATGAAATTCGATGAAGGTCTTTCAAGCATTAGCTGCAAAGTAAACTAAATGCAACAGAAATATATTATACGAATATTTATTTGCGTAAGAGTGCGCGACAGTGATCTGTTCTGTGAACTAAAAGAGAAACTGTGTGTTCCATAGTCATACTAGCTTGACAGAGCTGGACTTTATTTTATTATTATTATTACTTTATAAGTATTAATTACAATAATTAATATTAATTAGTAAATAGTAACGTTGCTGATAAAAACAACAATAAAGATGATATGATGATGATGATGATGATGATGACGACGATGACGATGACCATGATCATGATCATGATAGGCAGTTACGATAACTCAGTAAGTGGACTTCGCGATAAGAGAAGGATTCCTGCATGAAGAGATGAAACTCCCTACGCGCCTTTACGTAATCACTGTCTTGAGGAAAATGTAAAGAAGACATTTCGCTTTACAGTCTAAATAAAACCAAATATAAACCAAAATCAGTATTATAAAATAAGTCTCCGTCTACCGTTTCGACTTATTCATTGGCGGGTCTGTTCATCTCGCCTCTCGCTCAGTGACTGACACCAAGTCTTGGTCCACAGTAACGTCTCCAGTTGCACCGTACACAGTTCCTTTCTGTGACATAGTCCTGAATCACATGAAGCTACCCGTTTCCATACAGGTGCCCCACCACATGTATTGCCGGGTTCAAGGACTGATGCATGTTTGATGTTCGGCTGAGCTGATGTGAGTGGTCAGGGTCATTATGAAGTCCGGTACGGGTGGGTGGTCGTATTTAAACAGTGTATCAAGGAGTAGTGTAATATCTCAGCCTGGGGTTTCGATCCCAGGAGCATAAAATACACTATTATATTAGCCATAGACTTCTTCCCACTTGTCTGTGCATCGTCCACATTACCATCAATAACACTGCAACACTGCTCTCCGCTCATACTTAAGGCTGGTGATTATAAATGGCTGTTAACATGGATTGCGCCATGTTGCAATAGCTGGGTCACTGTCGGTATAATGTAGACATAATCGTTTGTAAGCCTTAATTAGGCTACTCTACTTGCAGATTTGGCCAAGTAACTGCACAGAGCCATTTCTTAAATTTCTAAACGTGATTTTAAAGTAGAACTTATTTGTGCCTTTCGAAATGACTCAGCCTTTGGTCACCCGCCGGATAAAAGTAATCTGGTGCTGCCGTTCATTATGAATCATGGTAATATAAAAAAAAACTGAGAGCAACTGATCGTGACCACCGAATGAAAGCAACTTTTTTTATGTGTTCCAGTTACTGCAACTGAAAGGCACCAACATAATTACAAAATATACACTGCATTAGAGGCCTGTGGTGGCATACTCAATATAAGATGTTAAAAAGTAGGGTGAAGTTGGCCGTGTGCCCCCCATGAAGGCATATAGAAGGAGCAGAGTTGTACCTTCACTTATTATTAACCTTGACCCTTGATAAGGGTGGGTGGTATTTATCAACTAGCAGCCGCTTAACCCAAAGAAAAAGAAACCCTGGTACCCATTGAATACAGTGGAACTGAGAGATGGTCTGGGTGTCATTGAGAACAGGAATATCTCCTACCTCTGCCGAGAATCGGGCCCCGGATCATCCATCTCATAACCTAGTCAATACAACGACTACGCTATCCCGGCACAACCTGGCAGTGCTCCATAAGTGCCGAATTTCGGAACAATTATTTTAACCCCATGAAGCAGGAATTTTATCTAATTAATACATAATAGTTCAGTTCCTACATCATAGAGAACAAAGTCCATGTCCATTAGAAAATACAAAAGTTTACTGCTTCATTTAAAATAATACATCGCGCAGTATATCAAAATGATATCGGACAGCTCGTACGAAGTAAAACACGATGTCTGTATACACTGCCCGTTTAAAATACTCTATAAAAAATTAAGTGATCATTAATTAGTGTATAACATAAAAATGCTGACACCAAGAGTTGAAAGCTACCGAGGCGACTCATAGTTAACCTCCTATCAAAACAATGTAAATTATTTAAAATATCAACTTTATACATTTTATGTATTTTAACAACTAAGTTGTAATTAAGCACATAACTACGGACAAAAACATAATTTGACAGGTTAGCTCGTACACCTTTCTAATAGTAACTACCTGAAGATGACATCTGGGTGCCGAAACATGTAGGACTTTTTATGTATGTTATGTAGTATATTGTATCACGAAGGGTATTTGTTGGATAAAGTATTGATTTTAGAAACATTTACGGTATGCGTAACATAAGATTTTAAAAAAATCTATGTTCTATACGAAACTAATACAATAACACACTGTGTAGGCAAAATGCAGAGACTTTGAATGCTAAAGCAGATGGTAAATACAGTGAACACTGTGATTTAGAGGATTAATAACGAAAATAACAAGGGTATAAATAATATTATGTTGAACATGGAAAACAAGAAGCAATTTCCACAACCGTGACTTTTTATAGCGTTGTATAATGAATTGCTTGGCTTAATATGTATATGGTAATTAAAAACAAAGAAGAGTAATAATTGATCAAGAGCAGGTGATTTTTCCACCCACATGAAAAACAATCAACTGCAGAAAAAAGATCACGGCATGAACGCATAAGGGAAGTCGGATTGTGGCTCCACACATTGCTACCCTTGCCAGCAAATGGAGGTCGGTGGTTACTTTAACGCCCCGGCCGCTTTACTCCAGGGAAATTGCCCCGTTATCGATTAAATAAGAGGCTCAGTCGGTCTTGACGCTGTCGCGCAAAACAGTCACTTGCAGCTGCTTGATATCGATATATCGATACGCGTTCCTCGGGCGTTCAGCATATAAATCTGTATACTAGGCAGTGAGGGATTTATCTACTATTATTCTGTTAGGGTGATGAAATGAAGGATGGGCTGTGCAAATAGAATACATGAGAAGGACGAGAAATTTAAAAATGTATTTTGAACCCTTGAATGGAAGTGATAACATGGGAGGCCTAATCGGAGATGGGAAATAATATCAAAATTGATGTTAAAGTCATAATATTGAAGATCAGTGCTGAATTTGGTGATAAATAGTCTCCAGTGTCGGATTATAGTGAACAATGTAAAACAAAAACCTTCAGTTTCGATAAATGACAGGACTAGCTCGATTGACTGCTCTATTGCAAACTCCTCGAAAAGGACTTTGCCTCACAAGGTTAACACTGCTGTTTTTAAACCACGCCTTGTTTTTGCATTTAGGTACAGTTCCGCGAAGACTTGGGGGGGGGGGGTGTATATATAGCTCCATACCTTCTTAGTTTTAGCGTTTATCTGATCATTTTTAGTATAGTTGTTTCTTAGGAATGCTGGCGTCAGTTACGGACGGTTCATGGCAAGCATTGTAAGTTTTAATCTGTCAGCGTATATTCGGGACCGTTGGCGTTAAGAAGGAGGGGACGGATTTAAATGAGAAAACGTTAGGAAATGATAACGGACGCTAGGAGTCTAGTAAGGAAGTCAGTCGCGTATGAGTGTGGTGTAGGTAGGAGTACAGAAATGTGACTATGTCGGTTTCCTAGAAATGATCTAGTTGTTTTACTGGATATAGTGCTACATTATTTTATTTCAAGAATAAAATGAATAAATAAAACGTAAGTGAAAGGACAATAATTAAAACTATATGTGATTCGGTGAACCACACCCGTTTCCCGGAAGAGGATCACCTACCAGACTGAGCACGTCGGGACAACGAAGTTACGGAGGGTGACCGTGTAGAAGCGCTAGTGTTACTCGCATACTTGTGTCGGCTAATATTATCAGTTTCTTACTGCTTCTTTTGTGAGATTTTCGTAAATCTACAAGGTTTTATGTCAGACCTGTGCCGAGAAAATTATATCTAAACACAGCCAAACATATTTTGTGTAAACCGTTTATTATCACAAATATTTTTCTACGGTAATCACATTCCGCAGCGAATAGACCTATAGCAAAAACAGAATTGAATACCCTCAACAAGAGTATGGATAGAGTAAGGTAATGCGCAGATTAATACCGCGCAGACCTACACTCTTTAATTAATACTAGCGGGATCACAAACTGTAGCGGACTGAGTGTCTGGACATTTAGAACAGAGGCAGAAAGTAATGGAAAAGCCAGCAAACATATCGTTAGGAAAGGTAAATGTATGGGAACACTTTTCAGGATTAGACAAAGATTTGAGACAAACAGAAATAGATTACAGAGCAATGGGTAACAAGGGTAGCTCAGTTGGTACCGTGAGTAGGCTACAGGCTGGAAGATTAGAGAATTGAGGTTTAATTTCCTGCACGGGCTAAGATTTGTCTATGTGCCACTGTATGTAGCCCGATTATAAGGTCCGTACAATTCTCCTCTCAGTGGGTACTGAGGATCTTATCGTAAGGGTAAAATGGCCGGAGCGTGCAGCTAAACTTTTATCTCCATCTAGAGCAAAAGTTTGAATACTGAAATCTTATCGCCATGTGTTAAACAATTCCTGACTTGTTTGTTAATTAATTCAACTTAAGGACTGCGGGCAGGACGACAGATAAATCGTGGTTCGAATCCCAGAAGGTTCATCGGATTCGCTTCTACTTCAGGGCGTTTATACTGGCTCTGCATCCTGCCAAGTTTCCTATTAAATGGATTCCATGACCTCCTTCCACAGGGGGTAATGTTAAAGCTGACCACTAGCTTAGTCCTGACGTCGGGGACACGAATGTGTGGAGCAGGACCTCTACTCCTCCACGGAACTTTATGTCGCGTTACTTGATTTCGTACAGGGACGTCATACTTCTAGGGAAATTTACTTGAGTAGAGGAATCTGATGTGAAGTTGAAGATGGGATTCAGATGGCCCAGAATTGAGTTCACTGGAATAAACATGCGGTTATCATAATGCAGGGAATTTCTGTCACGTAATATCTTGCACGGCGAAAGTGGCAATTCTGCTACCCGCCTGTAGACAATGTTGATTCTCATTTGCTCCGTCCTTATTAGTAATTCCGTTCATGCTTCACAATGCACGTGCAGCGCCAAGAAATCTGAGTCTTGGATACAGGAAGATGCAGCAAGTTAATCCACATAAATAGCTAAAAGAGAACGCCGGGTTACGATCCGTCCCACAGTTAAACTCAGCGCTCTATCACTTCAGCTGTGCAGGCTGTAGGTAACATGGAGTCTGCGCGCATGCGTGGAACGAATCTAAATCAGACACGTCTGTAAATATGGAAATGGGTTTACGAAACGGACAGTTGCGATTAAGTCCTTTGTTCTTCCTGTGAATTCGTAGACAGCATGACAGCGTAGAAGGACAGGTAGGGTCTAACGTATTCGAAAACAAATTGTGTAGTTTCCTTGTGCAACTGCGACAGCACGGAGAATGGGCTTGCTACAGCAACAAGTCAGAGTATTCCACCGGTGAAGAGTTTGGTTTTGATTGTGTGTGATTTGAAATTACTGACATTTACGTAACTACTTACTTAGCTAACTGACCAACTGTCTGACTGATTGACTAATTGACTGACTGGCTTATCGACTAAATAACTAACTAACTAAACTTAATATCCCCGAACTATGAAGTAAAAGGACAAAGTAAGTTAAAAAACAACTAGTTTATTGGTTAGGTGTTAATAACACCTATTAACACCTAACCAATAAACTAGTTGTGTTTTGACTTACTTTGTCCTTTTGCTTCATTGTTAGACACACAACGGGAATGCCTCAACTTAAGATCCTCGAACTATATTTTACTATATATATATATATATATATATATATATATATAACTAAAAATAAAACAATTCTCCTTTACCAGTTGCTTTTAAGGAAAAAATTTATACACATGGCATTTTTCTAATAAGTTAATAATTTATAATCACTAATTAGTTACTGTCGACCAGTATTATTTTTCGATATTTTGTAAAAATTGGAAAACTTGTGGTATCCCAGAAAACATAAAAGGACTGTGCATAACGTGTATTACAATTTACAGTTTCTACTTTCCCCTTAAATACTGTAGTTAAGGCCTCCTTCAAAAACCCTTTCTTCCACAACATCTCTCTCCTCATTTAGCGCCGATGACTACATCCCTCCTATCTGTTGCTCCTTATTGAACAATACTTCTGATCAGTCTGCACTGTTGATCTGTATTTGGAAGTTCCGGATTCACTTATCAGCCCCCAAAGACGGTTTCCTTGACCATAATGTTCCATTAGTCCTTTAGGAAAACTGGGTGTAAACTAACGCATGCCTTCCGTATCATTTTCGATTGATTTTTCATAATTATGATTCTCTGTGATGCTACGGAGCTATGTAAATACAAATTCCATGATCATCTGCTTCTAAATTATTGTCTTTTCTCACTATTACGGATATATAAATTACGCATATTAAGAGGCATCATTAACTAAACCTAATAGCGAAGCTAATCGAACGACTGTCTTGCCAGTAACAATCCGAACGTAGGACTCTCTTGCGCTGATTTCGCTGAAGGCGTGGTTTTGATTGGCAGTACAATAGTGCGATACTTTCTTTACAAGCTTCATGTCTCAGGCAGTTGGACTTCTAAAGGCTACTTGTATTATTTCCAGAGCTGTCGTCTTCCCAAACTGCCATCCACGCCGGACCCAAATGACAACTGACGGTACACGTTCGAAGCATATCAAGGCTTTACAGAGAGCGTGCGATGTTTATTGATTCAAGATAAGGTGATATGTAAATATCATACTGCAGGTCGAATGAGATGCTTTTGTTGGAATGAATGTGAGTATTTCAGATGTTATCCTGATCAGGACCTCCAGCACAATAGCAGTTTCTGTTTAACTGATACCTACCTCTTGTGTGTTGGTCCTGTTGAGGGTAGGGCTGGCAGAGTATTCATGATATAGTACAAATATTCAGATACTTGCGCTGATGTAACCTACAAACTGTGACTAGATTTGTGTTACACATTCAAAGTTGTTAACTTTAACTGAACTGAAACAACTGCTCATTTACATAACAGGCGACAAAAACGTCTTCGCTATTCGCTTAATACGGTAATAATTCTGTGTTAAATGGACCCGTTTTCACCAAAGAAGGGAGAGTCCTCAGGTTGCTGATGGTGGACAGGTTATCCGGTCTTACAGATTGGTTGCGAGTGTACTCAGTAACAGTTTGTTCTATTTTACGGAGGCATCGAACATCTCACGAAGAATGACGAGTTGGGAGGGACACGGAAGGAAACCGTCGTGGCCTAATCGAACTACTGACTGATCATTCACCCACAGGGATAAAGAAACCATAAAAATCCTCAACATGTATAGCTGGTACATCGACCGAGACTTGAAGAGCTTACCTCCCGAAAGAAAGAATAGAGATCTTCTATTTTCTGGTATGTTGCGTGGCTTTGATTGATGGTTAGTTACCAACGTTTCGGCACAGCATATCGGTCCCATCTTCAAGTGTTAAGCAGTCTAAAAAGAATTTCTTGTGTTCTTCTTGAACTTCTTGATCCTTTAAGACGGAACCGATAGATTGTGCCGAAACGTCGGAAAGTAACTACCAGTGAACTCTGCGTAATATAACATAGGAGAGAAGACTTTTTGTACCGCAGCGGAATTCTGAAATCATCCAAAAGACTGGAGCTGTGCGAACACACCAACCAGCTCAATACTAAATAACGCATTTTAAGGAACTAGTTCAAGGAGAAAGGCACTTTTAACGTCGCAGAAGGTATGTGTTAAAAAGACACTTCTGCTGCTACTCGAAACGTAACAAATATATCGAGTTTCGTAATGTATCTCTCTTCGAGTTGCCACACGAAATGATGCATGTGCTTCACGGCTAGGTCTATCATTGTTTCACAGATGACTCCTTCATCGCCTCTTCCTGCTTGGAACCCGATTATTGGTTGCAAGTAAACTGAAATGCACGAAAATGCGAGGGAATATATTTTTACGCTTCGTGAAAATTCGTCAAATGGCTAAAGGGACTTAGTAATTAAACGTGTCATACAGAACAATAAATGGATTGTGGCAATGAATTACCTTGCAATTATGATTTATCGGCATTTTACTGTGTGAGACTGGAGGTTTATAATGTGTTCATGTTAAGAATTCGGGTCTTCTTAGTTGTTACGCTCAGTAGCAGGGATAATGACACCTGACGTTTCGGAGACACGTACAGTCCTCGCCTTTAAGGGCCAGAATTTTTAGAAGGCCTGTGCTCAAGACAATCAGCTGTCAACATTATGCTGAATCTCAGTAGGCAGTATGAAAATTCACGTTTCGAACGATAATCATCTTAACTGTTGCAAATAAAGGAAAGTGAGGAAGGTAGGGGGAAAGAAATAGTGATAACATGGACAAGTTTACGGGATTGTACAAGAAAGCGGGCGAAGGAAGAAGAAGGTTATAAAGGCATAATAAAACATATCATGCTGGTGTTGTCTGGCATTAGATCAGAATGCAGGACGAATTCAGAGTGTGAGGATGGATAATAAGTACCTTCGAGAGGGTGGACGAGTTTAAATATTTGGGAACAACTTTAACAAATCAAAATTCTATTGCGGAAGAAATTAAGAGCAGATTGAGGTCAGGAAATGCTTGTTATCATTCGGTGCAGAATCTTTTGTCTTCCAGGTTG
>Ga0131853_10006103_pt1 | contig 21766 bp, 10 predicted proteins | sample TergutLab28metaG_FD_92764 | JGI IMG/M metagenome (GOLD analysis project Ga0131853, IMG submission 92764) | Labiotermes labralis P1 segment gut microbial communities from Petit-Saut dam, French Guiana - Lab288 P1 (version 2) (version 2) | ecosystem: Host-associated > Arthropoda: Insects >... | reverse complement strand
CTTTCTTTCTTTCTTTCTTTCTTTCTTTCTTTCTTTCAGGTGTTGTTTATTGTGCCTGTGTGATAACATTAAAAACTCTGTATGAATTATTTTTTTTTATTTATGTTCATTTTATGTAATAACACTGCAAATGGGTTAAGTCATTAAGAGTCGCGATAAATAATAATAATAATTTATATATAATAATTATAATATATTAATTTATTATAATGTGTTAATATCATAGTTTAAATTAATATATAATATAGTATATTATTATTATTATTATTGTTGTTGTTATTACTCCTACTTTACCTTTGGGGAGCAGGGTATCTTACTGTACATAGCAACTCCCTACTGGCCGGAGTGTTCGCAGTTTGAACTCAGTGGAGGCAAGAGATTTTCTCTTCTTCACACACATTCTGACCGGCTCTGGGACCCACCAAGCTTCCTGTACAATGGGTACCATGGATAAATAGCAGTCGAGGCGCGGCGTTGAACATCCGCTTCCACTGGCGCCGGGGTTAAATATGAGTAAAGCTATCTCTGCCCTTCTTCTCCCGTCATTGTATGGCATAAAAAGAGGAGATCTTTACCTTTACTTTCACTTTAACCGTCCATTTTATGTTGTGTGTTAGTTCTACGTCATCGTAATCATGTGATTTTTATTAGGCTACTCTTTGTGTAAAGTTTATTCCATTTCATTCTCTAATTTGCAGCACATTATTGTTATTATTATTATTATTATTATTATTATTATAAATGAATTGAAGACATAACTCATTCCTTTTATCAGGTGTCTAAAACGAGCTACCTGCGGATCGCATTTGGATCGCCAATTTGCTGCATGAAGTCCTCTGGTCTGCAAGCCTTTATGAGCTGCAGCAGACGCGGAGAGTCTTCCTGCTGGAACAAATAGGGCAGCTATTGACACAATTTTGATGCCCACGGTGTTATTTCTGACTTCATTAGCTACGCGGCCTGCGTGTTGGGAGTTTAATTTAGTTTTTTTATGTTTTCATGTAAGGTTTTCTTTATGTAAAATTTACTTATTTAAAGTACCTAAATAAGTTTTTTTTTTAATTTTATTTAACACCTGTACCAGTAGTTCGGATCATGTATAACGACAGGGTATCTCATAATAACAAGAAATATAAGACAAGAATGGGTATTGGCTTATCTCCAGCACTGTCCAGGAATTGGCTTGAAGTGAATGACTAAAATTATTAATCAGCACAGATTTTCGAACCGGATCCTCTCACACACATTTCAGAATATGCATACTTTGGGCCAAATTCTTTATTTACTTAGAAATGTTTTAAACCGATATCTCTGTATTGTTTACGCGTTATATTTTCCAACAAGTTTCGCTGTTAATATTTGTAGTATTGTAAATATTTCCTTGTTTATTTCACAATTTTAAAACTTCCTTGCTCATCTTCTGCCACTGTGTTATGAAGATGCACAGAATTTTCCCTACATCAAATCCGTTATCTCGTGTACACCATACGAATGTCTCATGGTCAATGACATTCTCGATATTTTCCTCATCGGAAAATGTGTAGCAGTTTAAAGCTTAACGTGATCAGAAGAAAAGATCTGTAAAGCAGCGTGCTTTCTGTCAATGCCCCAAAACAGGTATGTTATTTTCATAACCGCAGTTCTTAGCAGTCATATTTCACTCTATTACTGTTACTCGTATTTGTATTTTGAGTTATTTTGTCCTTCTTCAAGGCTTGTCCATTTGTGCCATTCTGCTGTCTTCAAGTACTAAAATTAAGCATGTGAACCACATTCATTTATCTAATGTCCGGTTGTTAATGGTATACATGATGAAGTAAGCCGGTCCCAGTGGCCGCGCGGTCTGAGGCGTAGGTCTGCGACCACTCGCCTGCTGAGTTTGTGGATTCGAATCCCGCCGGGGACATGGATGTTTGTCTGTTGTCAGTGTTGTGTGTTGTCAGGTAGAGGTATCTGCGACGGGTTGATCACTCGTCCAGAAGAGTTCTACCGACTGTGGTGCGTCGTTATGTGTGATCTGGAAAGCTCGCGAATTAGGAGGCCCTGGCCCAATGGGGGCTGTTGCGCCAAATAAAATAAATAAATAAATAAATAAAATATTCAAGTAAACATTTCATTTTTAATTAATATATATTGGTGGCTCATTATTATTATTATTATTGCGAGCCGGGATAGCGTAGTTGGTATAGCGACTCGCTACGGGTTGAACGGTACAGGAATCGAGTCCCGGTGGGGGAGGAGGAGGGACGAGATTTTTTCCTACCTGTCTTGACTGGCCCTGGGCCCGGCCAGCTTCTTGTAAGATTGGTATCGGGTCTCTTTTCCGGGGGGGGGGGGAGAGGTAAAGCGACCTGGGTGTGCCGTTGATCACCCACCTTCATCTACCGCGCAGGTTAAAGAAAGAGTGGATCTATACTTCTATTCACACTCTTTGGTTTCTTGGCCTGTTCTGCTGTGTAATTTATTATTATTATTATTATTATTATTATTACTCAGTTTGAACCCTCGTTAGTATAATCATAGTTATAAGTTTTACAAAACAATTACAGACTTTTTAAACATTTTCCTGAAGAGGTATGAATATGCTTATAAGGCAGCGTGTTTCAAGAACTGCTGTTGTGTGGAAATTGCGGCAATTATTATTATTAATGTTGTGGAAGAATTTACCGCTCGTATAGGCCTATAGGTTTTATTTACGGCCGGCCACTACCCCTCACCCTTTCTCTCCGTCGCCATGATTTTAATTAGTAACTTTTAAAGTAACATTTCATACGGAGTTTGTACTTAAGGTCTACCTGTGTATGACTTCCATTCATTAAACTCGTATGGTTTGTTATTGACTGTCATCAGTCTCCAAGCTAAATACGGTATAAGATCAGAAACTGTCTTACTCTAATTTCAAAATATTTAGTTCCGTTGCTAGAACGTCGAGAAGATCGTCTACAGACTTCGTCACGTTTGTCTGTCCTGCCGTCTGTTGGAACGAATGGAAAAGTAGGCTTTCTCCGGCCTGATATTCGTATTGTTTGCACTGGGAAATTTGACTAAAATCCAGCGACCAATACTGAACAAGAGTACTAAGATTTTACATGAAGGCTTAAGTGAATTTAAACTAATGTCTCACTGTTAACGAGACAATTGCAAGAAACACGACAGAGCGAGAAAAGCCGTCAAAAAGGATGGTGACCAAGACTTAATGTTAGTTAATATGAGGCCACAAAGATGCCGAACAATTAGCACAAAATCCAAACGCCCCTCAGTACTCGTTATATGTACATTACTTGTTCTGCTTAGTTTCTTTTAGGTCTACTCTACACCACTCGGCATTGGTGTCGGTTCCACCTCACAGTATTCCCTCTATTCGCGTAATGAAATTATTTTAAAGGAAAATTATTTCTCTTTATATATAGGTAGGTTTTCACTCTATTTATAGGCCACGCAGGCCCTTAGGTTGAGTAGAGGTATAGCTCTACTCTTTCTAGGACCTCGGCACTAGATGGGGGTGGGGGTCAGCCCCACTCCTCGGCCGCCTCTACCCCAGGGAAAGACCCGGTGCCCATTGTACAGGAGGTTGGGTGGTCTCCAGGGCCGGTGTGGACGGGCGGAAAATCTCGTCCCCACCGGGATTCGATCCCGGACCGTCCAGCCGGTAGTCAGTCGCTATACCGACTGAGCTACCCGGCCCACTTCTCTTTATATATAACCACGGTAATATGAAGATTGTAAAAGAATCAACCCGAAACTTCATCTCAGCACCAGAGAGATTTGAGTGATAGACTGCATGTTGTTCGGCTGTGGCCACAGGAAAGGTTATGGGTACAGTACCTGTTGGTTAGGAGGCTGGGTTGGTCATAGAAGCGATCTGAAAAAAACTGAAAGGAGAAATATCTGTTGCTCCTACGAGGAGTGAAGTCCCAGTTCCTCAGTTTGCCAGCGTGTAGCCTTCTCCGTGTACCGTCTGAACTATCCCTGCTTGGTATTACCTGTTCTGTAAGATGGAAAATTACAAGTTTGCCGTGGTTTCAAGTAACAAAATGTTTGCACCAAACTTTGTGAAACTCGGCCAAATTCTTTAAAAGTTGAGAAGGATGGGATTGCGCGCTAACACATTCAAGCACGAAGTGTGTTATGATAAACCTATCCCTCCAATATTTATGATACTTTCTTTATCAAAGACAAGTTACCTTAAAATCTTCGATATCAAATTTGTGCAATGTAAAAAAATCCCCTTTCTTCGTCTTGCTGTCCCCCGGGAAAGAGAGGGAGACGTCTCTAAACCCTGTAGCAGCCAGTGTGAAAAGAAATGAGTTTTACTTCGATTCAGTGGCTGCTTCACGAATCAGGGTTGTAGTACAGTCCATACTAAGAAAATAATCTCGCAGTTATTTATTCCCCTATATTAATACTCGTTACAAGATAAAGACGAATTCCACACTCAGATAGTGAATTATTTTTTAGTAGGCGGAAGTATAAAGAAGTAATAAAAATATAGTGTCGGAAAAATACGTTATCTTATTGTCTAAAATTAGAGAACTAAAATAGTAAGAATAAATATCTTGGTAGTTTATTCCTCAGTAAGTATTCGGTACGAGCACACTAAAAACAACGCCATGAAATACACACATATTATTTTCATTGTGTAATTGCATTTAGGCCAACGTGTGTGCCGTTCGCGTAACAAAAGGAAACGCAAATTTGGAGAAGCGCAGTCGAAATTTTTTGATGGAATTCAATCATGGAGCTACGTTGTTAATTTCGCAGTTTTAGACCTGTTGAAATTATACGAAATTGATTAATTTAAAAAAACGTGAATTGGTATGAAAACGGGAGTATTTTTAATAAAATACGTAACATAACCTTCAAAATTTTTCTAAAGTTTCGGTAACACAGAGATATAATAAAAGTCACAAGATTACAAAATTTTACTGAGATGTGAAAATTGTTACGAGCGGATACTTTTTTATGAGCCCGTTGTGTGAACTTACTCACTCCATGGTGCAGAGTCCCTCTTGAGAAGCTAACTGGTTTGCAGCTAGTCAAGAAATTCCCCGCATTTCACGGAACCCGAAGGTTCATTACTGCACTCACAAGCCTCCTCCACCCGTCCCTACCCTGGGCCGGCCCAATCCAGTCAATATACCCATATCCCACCTCCTGGAGATCCATCCTAATATTATCCACCCATCTACGCCTAGGTCTCCCCAATGGTCTCTTTCCCTCCGGTTTCCCCACCAAGACCCTATACACCCCCCTCTCCTTATCCATACTTGCCACATGCCCAGCCCATCTCATTCTTCTCCATTTTATCACCAGCACAATATTGGGTGAGGGAATAAGCATAAATAATTATTAAGATGCTGCAGACTTTACAGCAGCTTCCATTTCACATTACCTTACTGCATTTAAACTTTTCTCCCACTTAAGGCTTTCAAAGCTCCTGGACACGTGAGGAGGATATCAAACTCTTGTCACAAATATCCGAGCTACTGTTTTGTTAGTTAGTTAACGTCGCTCATAAACATGTCTACCAAATTAGCGATTCCTTTTCACGATTGGCACAGGAATCTAAAACAAAAAATTTGGAAGTTTACATTTGGAGAGGTGAAATTAATATCACTGACGGGCTGTTCGGATAATTCTGATTGCCCTTAAAGCCGTATAAATATTCGGCAAAAACATTTACGCTGTGTCTAAGTGAACAACAATTTCATATTAAAAGAATATTACTTTTGGCCGAGTTTGTACAACCGTATTTCCGATGGGGGAGACAGGGAGTATGGGCAGGCGAAAGACTCTGGGGGGTCTTGATGTTTTTATTCCCTACAGTATCGACAGCTTGGCCGCCATTAATCATGGCGTCTTCTACTCTCCACCCATTCGATCCAATCCCTACCACCCCCGTCTTTCCACTTGTGTCTGCTACAAGAACTGAGGGAAATGAGAGGGTGCAAGATGCAGGCTGGACCGCCCGATTGTACAGTAACAATCATATCAAACAGACCCATGCATTTGTTTAATTGCTACGTGCTATATAACTAATACTGTGCTAGCAACATCCGCAGTTTCAAAACCACGACTATCAAAACTCACCATTTTACACGACTCTGAGCCAGTTCCACGCAGTTCCGACTCCTTATCCTCTCTTCCAAAGAAAAAGTTTATTTCTAGTCTCCTAGCCTAAGCAATCGCCAGCGAAGCTAGATACAAACACAGCCATTTATCAACTCATCACTGGTACAGTATCTTACCATTCAGACTCTGTTGTTCAGGGCTCCTTATTGTACCAGCTACGTAGCCTCTGTAAATACTACTTCCAGCTTACTTTATAGGGTTGGTCTTGAAAGTAAAAGTAAAGTTTTCCGATGCGAACATCAATATGAATGGGGGACTGGAAGTATAGCTCCACGCGTTCTTAAACTCGGCATGAGATGTACTCGTAGATGGGTGGCCTCAAAATCCAGACGTTCTACCCAGTAAAAAAAAAAAATCCGGTATCCATTGGATAGGAGTCTGGATGGATCCCAGTGCTGATCACGACATTTTGGAGAAGAATGAAAACTGCTAACGTCCCGGTGAATCGAAACACTATTCCTCTTTCATCCAGGCTGTACCTTTGTCACTATGCACACTGTGCTGCTCCGGCTCCTGCAGGACTTGACCTAATCACTGTTGCCTGATTTCACTGAAGTTGATTTTTTTGCCCCATGTTCCTACAATATTGATGATAATTCTATCAAACGTTTCAAGAAATTTCTTTATAATCTCATTAACTCCTCTTTTCACCCCCTCTTGTTCAGGCATGGCACTGCCAGTAGATTTGCTCCCTTTCAAGATAGAAGACATTCTGGAGAAATTACATCTGGATAGCTGCCTCATCTACCTAATCATTTTCTCGCTGGGTTATTAGTGATAAAAAGGGGGTAACATTCCATTATTATGGTATGTGACGCCGTTGCGATTGTTAAATTAAATAGCATTAAGCCCAGAGTAAACTTGAGAATAGACTACTGGGAGAACCCTGAAGACTCAATCAGCACTATCGACCGAACCGTCGGTATCTGTACGCCAAAACACAAGGCTTCATGTAACAGAATATTGAAGTCTATATCAACACCGCTGTAAGAACCTCAAATTTAGAAAATAATAAGAGTTCTTGACACGGTAATGAAATTTACTCTTTCCTACATCATAAGAAAAATAGATTTATATAAAGGTTTTGGAGTATGGAAAAATTTGTTAAAATTCATGCAGTTTGAAATAGGCTATTTCTTTTCGGAGTCTCTATAATCTGTACCGGCCACTTGGATACGCGAGATTATTATTATATAATTTTGCAGTCCAAAGTAAAAAGAAGTCCTACTGACTGTGATGCGTCTTTGTGTGTGTGATCTAGAAACCTCAAGAATGAGGAGACCATGGCCCATGTTGGGCCGCAGCGCCACAAAAATAAATAAAAAGAAGTAAATGGCTGTGTAAAGTTTAGTGCTTTGGTTGGAAAATGTTGAAGTTTCCTTCAAGCGCCACATTTATTTTCTAACGCTGGCAATGTGCCCCTCAGACCGAGGTTTGTCATTGTTTGTTAGGGATATTATTTGTGGAGACACAAGTTTTCAGGTCTAACGATTTTATGTCTTGAATAAACTCCTTTGCCTTTAACATAACTCGTATTTTGTAGGCATAAGGATTCAAGCTGAAGCTGATTATGTACTTTGTAGTAACATCTTCCTTATTTCCGTATATTCAAAATATACCTATAACACGAAGGTACAACATTATACTACTAAACCTTTTGCAGTTTAATCATAAAATAGATCGACAATTTATTCCTCACGGGCAAGAATTCATTTTCGTTACAAAAAAAAATTGGTAAATTTTCTAGAGGGTCAAATTCGTTGCTTCTTATGCGGATCAGACCGACCACATACACACACCGCTTAGACAACATGCGGTAATTTTATTGTTAAACGTGGCTATATATATATATATATATTAACCATTGCACTTTGAATTATTAAATCATAACCTTGAACAAAATCCATCGCGAAATATAAAACGTCAGCACATGTTTGTTACAAGGAAGGTAAGATACATAGTATTCAAACTTATTTGTCTAACACTTACTGGAGACAATTAGACCTCACATACCAGAAGACAGTATTTTTTATAATCATCGTAAATAGAACTCACATCTTACGTGCAGACAATTAACCGGTCGTCCATGCACGCACCAACTGAAGCTGTACTTCATGTTGCAAAATTTCGTCCTTCACTTACGTTCATAATTCACACTACGACCGTAATATCTACCTGTTCCAGAAAGCATTACGTCGTGAGTGTAGGTTGGAGAGTGGAGACAAAGTGCCGATGTTTCCTAATCTGGGCCTTAGATGTACAAGAATTGCCAGCTTCATAACCCGGTCCTTAAATGAATCAAAATCTGTCCGGATATTGCCTGTGAGTAGCAGCGAAATGGAAACCTCTGTCCATATTCAGAAACGAATTCCTATCCTCCAGACCTCTTTATTCACGTCACTGGCTGAGCTATCCTGCGCGTAACGTTTTTGTAGGCAACAAACACACAGTTCTTCGAAAGCACAAGAGGGTTCGTTAGGCCTATAAATGATTTCAATTGAGGATTTTAAAAGAAACCTTTACTACGTAAAAATGCTAAAGAACGTCTTAATGGAAAATGTACGTGTTAAGGTGACACTGTGGCGTGTTGCAGTGGAGACACTACAATGTCTTCCGTGTGTACTGTCAACAATATTGAGATATCAAGGGTTACACAAAAATGGTTTTTAGGCGAATTTGTATGGCTGGCAACAATAAAACTTTATTAGATCTTCATGTAGAGTAGTGTTATTCTATTCCAAACTAATTAGGAATTTCTCGACATTTCGCAGAATCAAGGTTGACGGCAATCAGTCCAGTGGAAACCGTGCTGATACAAGAGGACTTAGGACAGATCGACAGACGAACAGATGACCAACAGACGGACATAACGAAGCTAACAAGCTGTTTTTGCAACTATGCCACCGCGATATAATAAGTGGCATCTATTCGGTTTTTATTCTTCAGGTATCAAGCCCCTACTTTGAAGAAATAACGTACCAGCTCGCTACACGTGGGACTATGTGGGATCAAAAAATAGGGCAAAATATTCGCAACTTAGAAGGTTAAACTGAGCGGTTTAGTGCATTGTATAACCAGCAACTTAGTGATGACAACACTCGCAAATTTGACCTTCAGTTGTTGTCTTGTTTTTATCAAAAAAGGAGAATGTGTTGAAAGTTGGCTGCGTTTCCTTCATCAAATGAAATGCAAAAATTACGACATCTCCTCTGTGGGTCCATTCGGATAGCAACAGTGATTGCAGTGACGGATCTGTTTGCTTTGTGGATATTCATAGGGTAATTTTGGGATTATGAAGCTAAGGAGATTACGGTTGGGTGGATAAGTTGCTAGTTTGGGTACGATAAGACACACATACAGATTTCTGTGGGGTATAAACTTGGAAAACCAATAGTAGGAGGACTGAGAATGAAAATAGATTAAACCATTATGATGGATCTTAAGCAGATAGGTTGTAAGAATGGGATGTGGGAATAAGCGGCTCACGTTTTTCTGAAGAGACGGGCTCTGATATCAGAGGTACTGAGCTTTCTGCAAAGTGCTATACACGTTTATTCCAATTTAAAACAATTGTTATTAGATCAGAAAGCAGACCTTTAAAAATTCTACATAACCAGGACTCTACAAGGAACTCTACAGTCTAAGTGAATGTTTCTATACTTTTGAAACTATAAAGAAAGCTTTACATACAACGAATGAAGTAAATTCGTTAATTTGAAAGGAAGTTTTCCTGATAGTGTGAGATACGTTCTTTCAACGGATTTATTTACAAACCGTCACTCTTCTACCCCATACAAACTTACACCCTCTCGACTGTCCTTTGCTGAGCGTGGTGTTAAAATAGACGCTTCCAGACGACAACAAATAATAAATGATTTCTGAGCTCTGTGTCACTCAACGTGCATGCTACAAACGGCGCACAAGAATACGGTTAAGAAGTGTATTAATTATGCTGAATTTCACGCCTTTCTTTCATTACCTATGTGTTTCTCAAGCGTTTGAACGGTCAGGTCACTGAAGCAACTGACATTTCTTCTTACCAGACGAAAGGCGTCGTGGGGCCTTGATGTCCATTCCACCCATGAAGAACCTAGCGTAGCTGGTTAAGACCACAATTGATATATTTCAATTTATGGTCGCTCCACATTTGTAACATTAAGTTCTCATTACATAAGGATAATATTTTAGTAATCGCATTCCACTTTTATTAGTAATCTTATAGTTCCTAAAACTTTTCTGCTAGATGCGTTTGTAAACTGCTCGTCTATAGGTTTTTGTGTCACTGAATATGTCGGTCGGTATTTACCTTTTAAAGAATTAATTTTTCCGAAAGAGTTAATTCTTCTGACAAAATTTGTGGGCTGTCACCAACCTGTCACAAAGGCAAAACAGGGTCCATCACCAAGTCTGGTCGTGTGAGAGGTGTGGTGGAATTTGTGGCCCTGAGACATGTAAAACTCCAGTATTTTGGCTTCCTCTTGTCAATATTACTTCAAAAGTGCCCCATAAACATTTTTACTTTCACGATATTCTTATCAGAATGATAAGCGGAAGAAGTCTGGGAACCTTCTAAATACGCGAGTAACTTTCAGAGAAATGTTTCATAAGACCGATGTTGATTTAATTATATTAAAAACTGTTGGTCGTGTCTAACTGAGGAAAAAATTCGCTTCCATTATAACAAAAGATATGTTAATATTATTTAAGAAAATGTTAAGTGTTTCTTTTTAGACCTTTAGGAAGTGGGATGTGGGAATATGGACTGGATTGATCTGGCTGGGGATAGGGACAGGTGGTTGGCTGTTGTAAGCGCTGTAATGAAACATCGAGTTTCATAAAATGCAGGGAATTTCTTGACTAGAATGGAACCGGTTAGTTTCTCAAGAAGAACGCTGCTCAATGGAGTAAATAAGTTATATTTAGAACACACGCAACACAAAATATACTCCGTGCGAAATGTAGATTTTTCAGTGTTACAGGACATGATACAGTACATGCCAGTAGTTAAGGTAAAGCAGTCCATTTAAAGGCCTGGAGGGTCCCAGAGGCTTCCAGGAAGTTAAGGTTCCCAGATTTCATGACAACGGCACAGGATGGTGGTAAGGTTGTCAGCCTTACGCACCGGCCACTTTTTACCCCCAGGAAATGCTCCTGGTACTCATTTCTGTTACCGGTAGTTAAGACTGAACTTTAAAATATTTTAACTAACAAATCTAAATTTATCAATTTATCAGGAACGTAATCACAATAATTTTTCAAAAAGCCGAATTCGCAATTTTTATACTCTCCCTATCGTATCTCAGTAACATCACAACTCGTAAGATTATGTAAGTGACGTAATGAAGATATTGTGTGTGTATTTTTAGAGTGTTACGAAGCGCATACTCTCACGTCTTGCCTTACTCACATTGATATATATTTCTTTCGTTTTTAAATATGCATTAGACCTGATAAGCGAAATAAGTGAGTACGGTAGCCCATGATCCCAAGGGGATTCATGTCATCATTGTGGGATGGAGAAGTGGAGTGTGATAAAGAAGAACTGTGAATTGGTGAGCCAGAGAGAGCGGGAGGGTGGTTAGAACAAACACGCTATCACACCATTCATCATAGTTTCTGGTATGACGAATGATCGGGCTGCAGTCAGATGCCACTCACATGTGAGAGGCGACTGACATGACACACACGAAATGTAGATTGTACCAAGAGCTAGAAAAAATATAAAAAACAGCCGTCGGCGGCATTCTGCTGTTTTCAAATATTTCTGTTTCTAACTGCACTCAGCATATCATTAATTTTCTACTGACTGAGGAATATTTGCGAAGTCTAAAGTACTTGGAAATAAAATTAACAAACTTTCGAGCAGAAAGCCTAGAGTATTTTCAGATATTATACAGAGTGTGAGTCCACATTTTTTTTAAAAATTCCCGTGGATTTTAAGGGGTCAAACGGCGGACAATTTAAAAAAGGGGACCTTTTGGTCGGAAATGTCTTCATCATATTGAAATCGGATCCAATATTTCTTCCTTTGGGGTCAACCCAAGAGTCTAATTAATGGGACTCCATGGAAAAGAGGATCTGATACCTGGAATTCCGGCAGAAAATGGAAATGTTCAGAAGAGGCCAAGGTTCTTTGAAACGGTGCGCCATAAAATAGTACAATGCTTCTATGTCTACAATGAAGTCTTTGGCCCTCCTCTTCAAAGAGCTCATGAATTAGTTGGAAATAATAAAATTAATTATAATACGCACAATGTAAAGCTAATAAACGTTTATGGAAAAGAATAAAAGAATTTAAAAAGAATTCAGGTCTTAGAAGTTTTCGTCCGCGGAGTGCCTGTCGCTCCAGTCTCTGTATGGACGCTGATTTTGATATGGAGGCTTTTCCGAACACATATTCCCTTGGCACCTCTAAAACCCCTATTCATTTACATCTTGTACAGTTTTATAGTATTACACATATGTTGGTATTACTGCGGCTGTTTTATTGTCTCCTATGTCGTTCTTGCTGCTAAGCACAGATTTTGTACTGGTCCACGTTATATTTGTCCGATATAACCGTCCATCTTATGTTGCTACAGTCCCTTCTGGGTCCTGGCCTACCTGAGAGGACGCCTCCATTCTTCTCTGTCTTCTGCTTCTCTCCACCATCCTCGTATTCCTAGGATCTGTGACGTCTCCCTCCGGACGACGCCCTTCCATCTTGTTCTTATTTTTCCCACTTGTCTTTTATTATGAAATTTCCCATTAAGAAGTTTTTTCTGAGATACATTCACCTTCCATTCTTTTAATGTGACCCGCCCATCCCAGTCTTAATTCTTCCAATACAACCACAAAAATTCACACTCTTGCCATACTTCAAAATATTTATTTTTAAATCTATTCTTTTTGAATCCTATTTTTCAATCGATGGGTGGGGGGGGGGACTTTCTTTTCCCAAGGGGTAAAGCAGCCTGAGCGTGAAACTGACCCCTCACCTCTTTCGCTGTCGAATGAGACTGCGCGGAGCAGTACTTTTACTTCCCATCATATATTCTAGACGTGCATTGGGACGAATTTACCTTCAGATTTCTGGTTACTGTACCAGCAGATTCTCCTAAGACGTGACAGTGTAAATGACGGTGATCTTTCAGGTTTGGTGACACACCATTCCATTTGTGTATGTGTCGTTTCACTTTCCCAAATTACAATGCTTAAGACCGCGACGAGATGTCGTTAGTTCTCGCCAGTAGAACTGAAAGAGCGAAAGTTATTCAAAGAATACAAAGACCATTCCAGCTTGATCTGCTCTAGGGAAACGCGGATTGATTGATTCATTGATTGATTCGTGGATTGATTTATTGATGGAATCTTGACATTCTTAACGGCATTTTTAGAGAAGTCCCGAGAGATAGACGACCGTAAAGAAGGAGGGTAAAATGGCTGAATGACTAATACTTTCTTCTGCTTTTTAAAAATTTTAAAGACTAAGATTAAGATGAATTATATTTAAAGACTGAGCTCGAAGCCTGCAGTAAGCTGGCTCCATCTCGACTGTAAAACCAGTGCGTTAATGTTCTACGGGAAAACAATGGTTGTTTTTCTGATGACTGTACAAATTTATTAAGTGCATAGTTGAATAAAGTCAGACCAACTTGATGTCACTTTCTTCTTTATTTCATTATTTAATGCTCAAGATGTTTCGAATGTTAGTACATCCAACCTCAGGAGCTTGCGATTTGTTTGTTGAGTTATTTCTTGGGTTGTATTGCTCTGGTTCGAAGTGTGTTCGTGTTACGGTGTGGTTTGGCTGGGGTGGTGTGGTATCCGTATGCAGGCTGAAGCACTGTAACACCAACACGCATCGAACCAGAGCAATACAACCCATGAAATAACTCAACAAACAAGTCGCAAGCTCCTGAGTATGGATGTACTAACATTCGAAACATGTTGAGCATTAAATAATGAAATAATAAAGCAAGTGACATCAAGTTGGTCTATCTTTATTCAACTATCAAGATTATGTACGGTCCAATAAACATAAGATTATTAAGCGCAGTCTATGACAATTTATATTTACTGAGCGCTAAACCTGGCGGTAAATGAAGTGACACTTGGCCTCTATGTGTTAAGCTTTCAGCCCCCTGGGGACTACCCAGGCTGTCATTGAATGGATATTGGGAGTTCTTTTTTCCGTTGGTAAAGATACCAGGACACGAACTTAGACGGTTACCTCTTTCGAATGCTGAGTGTAAGAAAGAATGTAGATAAAACTCCCTTCCACAAAAGCCTTCATTGGGTGCACGGTCTGTTTTTCTTCTTACCTGATGAGAATTTACGACGTGAACCTTCTGTAGACCAACTACAAGAATGGCGATTTCTTTGGTTTGTTTGCTCTTACGTTCTTCTAGAACTAAGGAGATGTTCGAGGGTGCCTTAGGTTGGTCATTGTACTTGTTACACCTTGGAATTGCAAGACATGCCACAAAAAAATATTATGCGCAATCCCTGATCTAGAGTGGACTGTCAAACCCCGTAATTTTAAATAAAACTCACTTGGTCAACAAATTTATTTGTAACACTTTGATAAGATAGCGAATCGGAATTTATCGCATGAAACATGCGGTCACTCTTCTGGTCAGTAGGCTAATGAGTCTGCGGACCGTACATGTGAAGTGGTCCAAAGAGAAGGAATAATAAATGACGAGTGCTGCGCTCTGTGGAGACTATTAGTACTAGGTTGCTGACTTGTTAGTGCGATGTGCGATAATTACACTGACAAGTACCGTTTCATTTGACACCTGCTGCCAAGGACTGTAATAAATGAATATGTTTCAAGACACCTTCCGGATAATTAGTAATCTTTCAAGTCGTAGCTTTACGGAATGCCTTATATTCTAAAATAAAACATGTTTTTCCGCTGCTGCGTTGACAGAGATGCCGGTAGGTCAACTGTCACTGCACGATTTGCCGGACAGACGACAGTTTACATTTCTTGTACGGATAAAATATGGCTTGTGCACTGAACGTGTGTATAAACAGGACGATGGTGATTAGGACAATGGTGAAAATATTACTAACAACAGCAGCAGTATTGTGTTAGTAGGTCCAAGACACGGCAGTAACCGTCATTCCGAATCTGTCCCAACCGCCAACCACCTTTCACTTTACTACTACGTTGCTAATCTTTTTAACACTACACACTCAACTTCTTCACGGTTTAGATGTGTTTCTTTTTTCCACGTTGATCTTTTCGCCAGTATTCTGTAAATCATTTACCTTCACCTGGGGGAGAGAACAGGTGTAACAAGAAACAAAGAAGTAAAACACCAAAATACGACTAGCACACAGCATTAATTAGCGTAAGGATTTAACCGACTAACAGGAACCCTTCTGGTAATTACTCCAGTGTCAGGATTGACAAGCAACACTACGTTCGGCCTGACTATTTTAACAATGGCCATAGGCTCGGTCCACCTCAATAGCAGTTTAGGAGAAATATTCTGAGCCTTCGAACTACTCAGCCTTAATTAGTAAAACACAGTATCAAATAATTGCGCATTAATACCAATTCTACGCTACGGAGTAGAAGCCCGGAAAATGGCTTCGGAAAAATGCATGCTTTTAGAGTATTCGAAAGGAAGATTGTAAAGAAAAATTGTGGTTCCGTAACAGATGATGAACGTTGTATTACAAAGGGCCGATATAGTAAAATTTACAAAACAACTTAGATTAAGCTTGTATGGATGTATTGAAGGAATGACTAAGGAAAAAAATGACAAAACTAATAGTGGCTGCCAGAATGGAAGGAAAAATGTAGACCGCGGTGAAGATAAATAAGTTTGAAAATAATTTGAAGGTAACAGGAATAAGGAAATTGTATGTGGGGATCAAAGACAGGCAGGAATTGAGGTGGACAGCACTGGAAGACATGGTTCACAGTGAACTGTAGTGAATAAGGAGAAGAAAGAGACTGATAACCGTATTTAGTGGATTGAGTAAATAATGACGTTTCTTATTGCACAATATCCCTAATTATTCTACTAAAACAACAATATTAATGTCAAAAATCTTTGTACGAAATACAAAGTTAAGTGAAATCAAAAAACATTTCATTCTACAATTATTTTAGTATTGTTTAAGTCCCAAATCAACTATGGAATCCCCGTTTTAATTATTAAATTATCAAGAGTTCTATTCTTACACCCGCATTTGATTTCATTAGGAGAGTTTGTGGTAATATTTTTGTGCTTTTCCTTTTCGTCGGAAAATATTTTGAAATATTTTTAAAGCAACATCATGATGAAAGAGTTCCGCACGTTGAAAGTATTTGGCACAATTACTTATTAGCACACTTTTTTAAAACGTGGAACACTAATTTAATCTAAGAACTTGTGACGTACTCGTTAAGTCACGAGGATAACAGCAGATGTGGCATTTATAGAGAATGCACACCTGTAACAAATAAATGTCAGCGAGGATATTAACTGCTGCAGACCACAGGACAATCTGCATGTAGGTCTAAATGAAGGGTATGATCACTTTAAAATTCATAACTAAAAACTGATACAGATTTTTGTGTAACTATCATGCAGTTCTCCGGGGACAATGATCACGTGATTTCTATCATTTTCACTGTGAGAAGTAAGACATAAAAGGATATCATGGTATAGTCAAAATGATATTACAAGTTTAGGGATATGTTGCATTTCCCACAACAAATTTTCACTCTGTTAAAAAAACATTTCACACAGTGACTAGACACAAATGGAACTCACGAGTAAACATATTTTACTGTAAAATATTTTGACATAAACTTATGCTATATTTCGTCCTTTTATAGTACAGGTGGGCTAAGTTGATCTTTCAATTCATTCATATTTGAACTGAAAATCTAGAAGTGAATAGTATCGATATGCGCTCACGGTCGATACCGGAAACACATTCGCCTGAGAACAGCGATTACTGCGCCATCAGTACTGGTAATTCAAAAAGCTTCGTTGGCTGATCCATGAGTGTATATCCATAAAAATAAACGGGGTTGTAGCTGCACGTCATACAGCAAGGGAGGTGACTCACCAGAGGACTGTGGGATATGTGACTCATAGAGCTGTTCACAGAAAAGGAAGAATGCTTTTCGTTTTCTTGGGGAACGGAAACAAATAAAAAAAAAGTGCAGCCATATTAATAAAGATATTGTGCTAAATAAATACGAACTATAAACTGACATTGGGGACCGCGGTAGCTCAGTGGTTAAGGCGCTGTGCTACAAATCGGTAGGTCGCTGGCTCGATCCAGCTGGTGTCAGTGGACGTTTCATTGACATCAAATCCCTCCGATCGCACTATGGCCCTGGGGTCGACTAAGCCTCTAACAGAAATGAGTACCAGTAGTATTTCCTGGAGGCAAAAGCGGCCGGTGCGTAAGGCTGACAACCTTACCACCAACCTGGGCCATTGTCACGTAATCTGGGAACCTTAACTTCCTGGAACCCTCTGGGCCCCTCTGGGCCTGTAACGGGACTGCTTTTTATAAACTGACATTTATCTTAGTAAGACTGAGTCCTCTCTCAACCTGTGCACCGGACGGCCACCTATAGGTGAGATGATACCAGAGGCTGTATAATACAACTTTGACCTCCTGATGATGAACAAATGTGCTCGAAACATTTAGAGGCATGAAATAAACTTATTGTAAAACAAAAATTTTGTGCATCAAGTTGGTTAATTACTGAGATAAATATACTGAGATGCACGGTCAGCAAAACGTCGAAATTTATAAACTGACAGTTGCAACTGGCATATCTCTTTTGTAAGGGCAGTAATGTTATAGTACAGGTAACTTAAGTTAAAGTTGATTTGTTGCCATTATTCGAAGCTGAATTTGATCTATCCATCTACAAAATCCAAAGAAACAGGGACATAAAGAAGCTGACATTCGCTCAGTTGTTCAAGGAATTCGTCACCTTCTGTAAAAACCGACCTCTCATGACTCTGTTCCTTCACGGTTTGCTCCCAAAAGTTTACTTGCTTTTCTCACAGCTCCCATGCGTTATAATTGATTCGCCTAACCCATTCTCATTCAGCTTATCTTTCTATGGAGTCTTCGTGAGGAATGCAAAATGTAATGCTTCCGGTTTCTCGATATTCTCATGCTTCCCGTTAGCTCCAGGTATTCTTCGCCGCTTTTTCTGTCCAGACGTGCGATGAGAGATAGCTTCACACTCGAGCCGGTGTGACCTTGGATGAGAGGCTAGGTGAACTCCATATAGTGTGACTGAAATAATTTCTCATAAAACCAGGAGATTAAACGTTTACCTTCCTGAGGTATGTATTATACACCAAACACTGATATCGGTGATCGAAAAATATCAACAACATAATAAATAATAATTCAGAAGACATGTTTTACAACATTATAATAGTAAAGGTAAAGGCTGTCCGGTAACATTTCAAGTAGGCAGAGAGGGTAAACAGAGGTGTAGCATTGCCCATACTCAACCTCGTCGTTAGAAGGGACGAAGTGAACAGCGCCACGCACCGACCGCCTTACCATCGGGAAAGACAACCGATAGCAATTTTACAGGAGGCTGGATGGAGCTCGACGTCGCTTTGCGGCGCCAAAATCTTCAGTCTATGAGGAAGCGGCTAATGAGGTTTTGGTTTGTGTGATTTCTTTGTTTATACTTTAATAAACAAAAATATTGCCCTCATTGTAGGCACGCCTAATTTACCAAAGGATTTTCATAAAACAATTCTAGACTTATAGCCCTCATTCAAGGCCACACAACCTAAGAAGGAAACACGACGTTCTTAAAAATAGGCGACATCATCATTCCACATTATTATTATTATTATTATTATTATTATTATTAACTTTTTGCAGGGTATTTACGATTACTTATATACCTGAAACAAACCATGCTTCTGGGGTATATAGCTTTGCAACTATTCTCTAGTAACATTTTACAGTATATGTAATGTTACTTACTGTTCAATGTTTTGTACCTTGACATCAGTACTTTTAGCAGTACATGTCAGTGCCCACTATGGCTCTTTTGGTAGTTCGTTACTCCTACTACTACTGCTAGTAATACTACAACTATTATAACCACAACTACAACTACATTTACAACAACAACTACTACTACTATACAACAACCACGACGACGACGACGACGACAACAACAACAACAACAACAACTACTACTACTACTACTACTACTACCACCACCACCACCACTACTACTACTACTACTACTACTACTACCACCACTACTACTACTACTACTACTACTACCACCACCACCACCACTACTACCACCACTATCACCACCACCACTATCACCACCACCACTATCACCACCACCACCACTACTACTACTACTAAATGTACAGACCCCGTAAATGAACTGGAAACCGTAAGCATACAGAACTGAAGTCACCCGATAGCTTCTTAGTGTAGAGCCCACTTAACTGCACTAAATTTCGGTTAGCAATCCTCGTACTGCAAGCGGGACAGAAGCTGCACTGATAGAGCCATGCTAGCAGGACCACGACGAAGGAACGAATAGCAATAAAATTTTGCATGCATGTAAGTCTATACTACAAAACGACCTATGACGGTACCTAACTAGGCTTACTTGACGGACGGGAAACAGCTAGATTTATGGTCTAATTATGCTGTGCTAAAAGCCTCTATGTTTTTCAGAGACTGTCATAAAACTTTCTTTATTTGTGGCTTTATTATCCGGAGTGTGGGAAATACATTAACGGCCAGACCTTCTTATTATCCGTTCCTGTTATGACTTCGTACAAAGAACTCATAAAAAGAAAACTGGCAACAAAAATATGTCGGGGCTTATAGTTAAAGTTCAGTAAATTTCAGCTTCAGTAGGCTGAAGAATTGAAAATCTGGTGGAAGGAATCGAAATGCGCGTCTATAAATGTCTCATACTTTCTACGGATCTTACTTAACATTTTTGCATTGTTTATGACGTAAAAATGTCTTAAGTGGAAAGAACATCCGTCAGTCTATACCGTAGTATCAGCGGCTAAAATATTTTCGGATGAAATTCTGTATAAAAGTAAAGTAAAGTAAAGTAAAGTAAAGTACAGTAAAGTAAAGTAAACTTCACCCTAGAACAGACCACGAAGGCACAGAAGGGGAGAAGATGTTTAGCTCTACACTTTTTTCAACCCCGGCGTTAAATAGAGTTGGGTGGCCAGCACCACGCCCCGACCCCTTTACCCCCTTAAAAGACGCTGTTCCTTCGTGTATGAGGCTTGGGGGGGGGGGGGCAGGGCCGGTCTGGACGTGTGCGGAAATCTTAGACCCCATCGAGATTCGATCCTCGGAACTTCCAGCCCATAATGAGTCCATATATATGTTTCTTTTCATATTTATTGAGCAACTATAAAATTTTTTAAACATCGGCTAAGTGACAGTCCTACTTTACCAAACAATGGAAATGAAATTTGAACAGTAGCTTGAACATTTCTTGAACAACTGGATGGAATTCGATATAGAAGATCTCCACGTAACGCCGTCCAGTAGTTGCAAGTTTCATAAATTTCGGTACAATGGAAGCCATAACTTACTTAAGGGCGTGAATGAAATATATATTCAAAATTATCTACGTCTTCGTCCGATTTTGATAACATTGAATCCAGGAGATGTCCACAAAAATTTGTACATTGAATATATAATGGGATCGAGCCCTTTCCGTTCCGACGCACGTAGTCCAGACCAAAATTTGTTGAAAGATTGGAAGTTCCGTGAAAATCGGCGTAGTGGGAAGTGCATTTTGGCTTAAGAACATCCGATTTGGGCGAAATTCGCTGTAACCTATCTGAGCATGTGGCCGTTGACCATATGTGAGTTTAATGAGAATCGCTATGGGGAATGTAGCACGTTTTTATGGGCACAATTGAAATGGCATTTACTTTTGTATCCGAAAACATTAAGGCATTTTGAACTAAAGGACGCCTTGGTAAATCTTGGATGTGTATTGCACCATGAAATTTACAATTTACATTTTTATTTATGTATGCGCCCACCTACTTACTTAATTCAGTTTCCTTTACCTCAGTAACAATCCCTCACATTAACCGTAACCTATGAACAAACGGGCGACGAAACAAACAGAACCTTTATCGTCTGTCTGGCAAAGTGCGGACAGACGCAAGGTATCGTCTGTTAGGGCCTCTACTGGTTCACTAGTGGACATAACAGCCATCTAGTAGCGCGTATACAAAGTTTTGACTTCATAGTGTTCCTGTTGATAGCAGCACCTCCCGAACGGGCAATGCCAATACCGTGGAAACGAGTCGAAAGTCGACGCGAGACCAATCAACAGTTGCGTCCATTTTATGTCAATAAGAGATGAGCTTAGTGGTAACGTCGCAACAGTTATGAATGGTTTCACTTGACTACATTTGTGATACAGGTAAAACAGTATTAATATATGTTTATGACAGACATAAGGTAAGGCAGACATAAGGTAGTTCCCATATGTGATTTATGTCTTTAGAAGTACGTCTATATAGGTGTTTACTTTCAGTTTGTATTTTCGGTAAATTCAGAGCTGCGCAATTCATGCAATGGCCATTTTATTAAAGCGTATTTTAAAACTTCTTCGCATCTCAGCAGGCCT
>Ga0131853_10006101_pt1 | contig 21768 bp, 12 predicted proteins | sample TergutLab28metaG_FD_92764 | JGI IMG/M metagenome (GOLD analysis project Ga0131853, IMG submission 92764) | Labiotermes labralis P1 segment gut microbial communities from Petit-Saut dam, French Guiana - Lab288 P1 (version 2) (version 2) | ecosystem: Host-associated > Arthropoda: Insects >... | reverse complement strand
GTAAAATTTTCTTAATTTTTGGTACTTTAAGACTATTTATGATGACAACCAATTTACTTGTCATTGCTAATGTAAAACAATTGCGAACCGGCGGTAGTTTTAGAATTTTACTGCCTTTTTTCCGAACATCATGGAGTGTTGGCGTCCTAAATTCAGCAATTTTTAACAGTTTTCACAATCGGGTTGAATTTGGCACGATTTTAGAGGGCCTTCTGAATTGGGGGGGGGGTGTTTGAACACCCCCCCTCGGTACGCCACTGTGTCCAAGTATGTATTCATTGTTTGAATATCCGTACACTGAAGGATACCCGGCAAACCAGGCAAATACGAGCGATAAGTTACAGCAACTTCCCAAAACTCGTCGTGACACCTGCAAAATATCAACCGGTCTACGTTTGTACCAACACCTAAGAATTCATCCACTGTAATGCTTATAGATATAATAATATCCACTTTACCCGTTTGCTGTAAAGCAATTCAAAATATTAACTCAATAACTCCGCAAAGTTTTACCATCTGCGACTGACAGAAAAAAAGTTAATATTTTTATTGTCAAAAAACAATAGAAAAACTTCTGGGAACCCCAAAACAGAAATATTATGATGTGTTATATACTGCATTGTACCTGACTTTTAATGACTGTGTATTTTAGCTCGATGATGGTCAATCTTTAGACGAAAACAATTAGCTACTGAGTAAATACATTTGTGTTAAAATGACCATTTAGCTTTGGTTTGGATATTTAAAAAAAAAAAAACAACCGGATGAATTCTATGAAGTTAGAGCGAAGCGGCTAATTTTGTGTGAGTGAGTGAAGAGAGCGGCGTGTGTTGTGAGGGTTTGGTGTGGTGTGTGGCGGTGGGGCGCTGGGTGAGATGTTGTGACGTTCAGCGTCGTGACCGACCGCACACAGCCTCACTTGCATGAAGACGTGGATTCTTATCGAACGGAACATTTGTTAAGACGTTACTGCACCATAAAATGTTAAGGTATACACTTGTGTAGTGAGAACATTTATGATTTGTACTTCTTACCAAATATTGTTGGGGGCACAAAATAAATTAGAAAAGCGGTGCGTGAGGTGTGCATGGAAGAGAACAGGATGCATTCAGAAGTTTGATGGGTAAATCTCGATTTAAGAGACCACCTTGAAAGCCTAGGCTTAGCGTGAAGATAATAATGAAATAGGAGACAGGGTGGCGTGGACTGGATTGAGCTGGCTCAGTTGACGGATAAGAATGGGCTTTTGTGAACACGGTAATGAATCTTTGTGATTAATAAAGTGCGGGGAAATTGTTGACTAAATTAAGGGCTGTTAACTTCTCAGGAACTCTCTACACCATGGACTCAGGTAGGTGCCTAACATTGTGTGTTAGAGAACTTTTGTCGGAACGGGTAACACACAGGAGGGGGGGGGGAAGCCGCCACAGCTGTCCGGACAGTTCATATTCCAGTGGTAACTGCTGCTTCCAGACTCTAAGGATCGCCTAATGAGGGAAGGACTGGATCTCTCAGACAAACTTGAGCTCTGTGTTAGCAAGTTTATACACATTTTGAAACGTAGAGTCTTAACAAAAATTGCCTAATTGTTATCCCAAAGTTTTAGCTTCATCCTGTTTAACTCCAGTACGGTCTGATAGCAATACAGCACACAAAATATATGCTCAGAAGGAAATCCAGCTTGCTCTAAAGTGTGTACCAATCAGCTTACGGCCCATAATCCTTCCGCGCTATGGCCTGATATTGGAATATTAAACAGACTCGCTAAACAGCGCGCTTCATCAGGGATACGCTCACGGGATTAATAATGTAGAACACTGCCTTATCAGGACTCTGTTAATCCACTTAAGACGAGGTAAATTTCGCCACTAGTGCCTGTATTATCGAACGCCTACAGTTGATATGAATACCACTAAAATTTGCAGTTTACATCTCACAGAAGACACTGCGTCCTGATTACAGCGCCAGTCGGTTAATGCTGTTAGCGGAAGTAATCGTTCTTTATTGAACATCATGGACAGAAGGAGTTCATGTGCGCCGTGTGAGAAAGGGGAAGAGTTTGGTGATATTAAAGAAGGGGATACATCACCACTACTGCTGAACTGCGCTCTGTTTTTTCATAATTACAGTGGCTTACGACGCTATGAACATCGACTGTGTTAAGGAATATTCATAATTCTTGCAGTGCACAGAATGACGTCATTTGCTGGTTTAATCCTTAACCTTTTGGCGCCGGAATTATTTTTTTAATTTTAGCACACTTTGTATATAAAATGTTAATAATACAGGAACCAAATACGTTAGAATTATGAAACAAACTGCATTTTGAAGAGAAAAAAAAACAGAGAGTATATACCGTGTTTAAAATATTCAGTACCTATATTTGTTGAATAAATATATGAAATGCAACTTTAGAAGTTAGCGGTGCGGTATGACCACTATAGTTGACATTAGGCGTCAAAATGTTAATTAACGCGGCTGTACACTTTACACTGCAGTGTCAGTTTGCTGAAGGATGTGGTCAGTTTACGGACTCTCTAAAGCACAGTGGTAACTATATGTACCGTCAGATTTAACATCATAACCAGTCAACTTTACGGGCAGGGATAGCTCGGTTGGTATAGCAACTCGCTACGGGCCAGACGGTCCGGGGATCGAATCCCGGTGTGGGCGAGATTTTCCGCACCCTTCCAGGGGCCCACCCAGACTCCTGTACAATGGGTTTCGGGTCATCCTGGGGGGGGGGGTAAAGCGGCCGGGGCGTGACGTTGACCACCCACCGCATTTAGCGCCGAGGTTAAAGAAAGAATAGAGCTGTACCTCTACTCCCCCTCTGGACCTTCGTGGCTTTTTCTAGGGTTAACTTTACCTCTATCCTCTTTAACTTTACCACTCAACACTGTTCACACAGTGTACTGTTTGTGCACACAGCTGCAGCACACTGTTCACACAGTGTACTGTTTGTGCACACAGCTGCAGCACACAGTTCACACACTGTACTGCAGCTGTGTGCTGCTTGTGCACAAAGCACAGAGCTGCGGTTTCCTGTAAGGGCGTAGCTCTTCTACCAAGTTTTGTGACAACGGGTGAAAAAAGGTAAAGCTGTCCTTGTCTGCGTCAAGTCATATAAGGCGAGTGGAGGTGTAGCGCCACTCATTCCTAACCTCGGCACTAAATGTAGACGAGTGTCAGCCTCAAGGTACGTCCGCTTTACCCCCAGGAAGGAACTCCGGTATCCATTGAATATGAAGCTGACTGGGTCTCAGCGGTGATTTGGGCGATCTGGATAAGAGGAAAATGAAAATCACCTATCTCTGCCGGGATTCGAACCTGTCTTTGCCCAGACCGTAGCCTAGTCACTATACTGACTACGTTATCCTGGCTGCACCACTTGAAAGACCTAAGCGTAGGTGAGAGGATAATATTAAAATGAATCTTCCATAAATCGGTTAGGTGCTTGTGGACTGGATTGATCTCTCTGAGCATATGGACAGGTAGTGGGCTGCTGTGAACGTGGCGATGAACGCTCGGGCCATATAAAATGCGGAGATGTCTTGACCAGCTTAGAAACTAGTATCTTCTCAAGAAGAGCTGTATTACGTGTAGTTAGTTTGTTAGTTAGTTGATTAGTTCGTTGGTTAATTATCCTGGCTCCTGAAGCAGGCGGAATGGTTGCAAATGACTCCTGGGACACACAAATATAAACAGCATAATGCTGTCATAAGCTGGATTATTTTCGTTTGTAGGGAGGGAAGTTTGTTAAATATGAATACAGTATTCACCCCATGTACGCACCAAAAATGGTTCTATTACCCTCCACGTGTCTATTCTCTCTCAGTAAATGTATTCACATGTGTTTCTTACGCTCTGCCTTATTGAACACCAGCAAAAAACGCATTGAAACTTCAAAGGGAAACGTGTACGGCTATCAGCATCATTACTGAACATGGAGCATAATAATGTGCTGGAACGAAAGGTGCTGCCAACATGACGCTATATTTTGTCTCTAAAAAAAATTTTCTTAAAAACACCCGACAAAACTACGCTAAAAATTTCCGGTAATATCCACAACTATGTAAGTTACGAAACAAGGTGGATTAATAGACTGTACTAACCCTTTTTAAGGCTCACTTTAATCTACATTACACATAAATATTCGTACCTCATAGACAACACAGTGCGCTTCTATTAGAAAGAGCTAACAGTTAATGCTGGTTACTGTCAGAACAACACACAAATACATCATGCGAGAAAGTCCATAGTTTGTTAATGCTACAGCAGGTGGTACTCATACTTCCCACTCTGCTACAATATTATAAGCGGGGAAGTAATTTGTTTAAGCTGAACGCTGCAATACCGATTCCAGCGCAAATATAATTACTATATTCCACTAGGTTCCATCATGACGTAATGGGAAGCGTGGATCTTAGCCCTTTGTCCAGCTTCTGGCTTCTTCCGTACATCAGGTTATATTTTTACAGGTTGAGCGCTGAAATATGGCTGCTGTCAGTGCAAACACTTCAGGTTAGAAATTTGAATTTTCGGGCGATCTCTTTGTTGAGTCAGGCATTTCATAACCGCAGAGCGTGGCTGAAGGCTCTGGGCCTCTTACCGACCCTTTTGTAATCTTTGGACCCTCTGTTTGGCATGCCTCCTTCCTGGAACATAAATCTTCAGCAGCTCCAGCATATTGTTGCCATCTCCAGGGCTACGTTCTACAAACCACACTACTGAACACTTACAATTCTCCCGTCGTTTCCCAATATCAACAAGATTGCAAAGAAGTACAGAGAAAAACATGTCATGTCTATAGCCCAATAGACCATTAACCCTTTAAGGCAGGTTTACATTACGGAGCAGGTTTAGCAGTTAAAAGTCTATCTGTCACATGCCATGCAGGCACAAAGGGGCAGTATAGGTACGACAGCAGTCCTAACTTCGGACCTAGGTGGGAGTGGGTAGTTACCGCCACGCCCTGTTCGCTTAACGCACGGAAAGGGGCGCCGTTACCCATTCTAAAGGAGTTGGTAATTGTATGTAACACGTGATTTGACATTAAAATTTCATCCGTCTTACACAAAGATTCTTAACGTGTTTCATATGATTCACAAGAACCATTATTTTCCCATAAAAACACTTGCTAATTGTTCCTTATAAGAGGGACTGTGTGTTCTCTGCTAGATATGAATGGAAATTTTCAGTTGTATGGTACCGTCTTTCCAAGGTTCATTTTTGCATTGAATAAAACAAAGCAACTACATAGTAAGGCCTGCCGTCAGGGTTCAGGTGTTTGAACGCCGGACGGCTGGATAGAAGTCGGTACGCATCCGGAAGGTCCTGCGACCGTCCAACTGGATCACGGATTTACGTGGTTTTCCTCGCTCCTAGGGAAAAAGCTCAGTTTCAATCAAAATTCCACGCGCAGTTTTCTTACGCAACTCTCCCCAAATTACCTTCAGAATTTTCGCCCAAACGCGGTCCACACAGTTTTATCGAAATTTCGTCATACTGTTGCCCCCCCCCCCAAAAAAATCATCCAAAATTCTCAGTTTTTTCTCCTGCTCATACTTCCAAGAGTCTACTCATACTTACCTTACATTCTTCACTTCTAGCCGACTTTTATCAGAAGCACAAGCGGTCATATCCAGGAACGTTCAAACAGTAAATCTGTTTGCTCCGCAATAAGCATTGTAGTACCTCTCAGTACACTCCTGATTTTTCTTCTTCGTACAGGGTGTTTCATATTAATTATGTAATGTAGCCTACAAGTTAAAAGCGCTATTTTGTCTGTAATTTACATTGGAGAATACTGTTGGGCGTACCACAAGTTTTCATATCCGTATGGCAGAGTTGCTCGCAGTCGCCATGTTGGTAACATATCGTCTGCCATATTGTGTGATCAAGTCCTTGGACAAACGCACTTTGCAGCTTGCACCATTATTTGCAAATCAATAAAGAATTAAGCCTGAAATGCCAACATTCTCTCACAGAAGTCTTGTACAAATTGCACAGCTTCAAGGGTCGTCAAATAAAGAAAAAAAATGCAGCTGTCTATACTAGTTCTTTTTAAACGGAATTGGATCAGTGAACAAATTTGCAGAGCTCGTGTGACCATGGATACCAATTCTACGTCCGACAGATCTCGTTCTAACATGACGCAAGATCGAATCCCTTGAGCGTCTACTGCGTTCCGCCAACACAAAAACCAAAGCCAAGAGATTTTCGGCTTAGCATTGACATGGAATCCCACAGTTACTGCTTTCTCTGTTTGCTGCTGATTCCTGTGCTCCTACCCTGACAGTGGGCACACCACTAGAGCTCTCTGCCGGACTCAAGAGTAAGCCGATAGTGGGTATTGCCAACGGTGGTGTATGGAAACTGGGAGTAAATAAGACACTACTTGTGACTTGTCGTGAATGTTGGGAAGACAAGAGCTCAGTGACTTAGTCACATTTCTGACACAGGATCTTATGTGCCTGCTCAGGGACTCCATATCCTCTCAACGGTAGCTGTTGCTAAAGGGCCCATATCGTGGTCTGATGACTGAAGCAAATCCAATTGCCGAAACATTGTGTATGGGAAATCCAAGATCGATGAAATTTGCCCAAAATAATAATTTACTACTGTTACTACTGCTACTACTACCACTACTACTAATCTACTAATACTACCAACACCAGCACTACCACCACTACCGCTACTACCACCACCACCAACACCACCAATTTATTAGAAAACTTTTCATTAAACCAGTAAAATGTTCAAATTCAACTACGAATGCTTCACGTTTCACATTTTAACTCCAGTTTCCACAGACAAGCCTTGACTGATCCAATCCTATACATCAGAAGCTGTGTGCCCGGTCTTCATCCAGTCACACTGTGTTCACAGTTACAACGTGTAAGAAATCTAAAGTTATTGAAAATATAAATCAGTCGCTGCAGACTATTATTGCCACGCGCTGCTCCACGATCTATTTACGCGATCGTTTCTCTTTCCTTAGAGCATACCAAATGTTCGTCCCATCAGCCGCAGTGCTGCCACCTGATGACGCCCAACTCCTACACTTGCTCTCTGGTAACACCCGAGGCCACGGACCAGTTTTGATGATATTTGGCTTGGTACATCACATAATCATCCTGATGAGTTATAGCTGTCACAGAGGTACAGACAAAAACCATATTTTATTATACACGTGCACAGCGCTTGGGCTGTTTATTGTCAGAAACTCAGTGAACACACACACACACACACACACACCACACACACACACACACACACACCACACACACACACACACCACACACACACACACACACACACACACACACACAAAATGAACGGCGTTGCCAAATACTGACATTATTTTCGGTGAAGTTCAGGGCTGCAGTCCCGACTGAAGAAGGGATATCTTTCTGGGTCGCTTATTGCTGCCATCTTACGGTCACATTTGTAACTAGACCACTCTGCAGCGTAGAGACAAACAGCCTTATTAGACCACGGCGTTTCGCAGTAATTGTTCCGAATGCAGCAAAAATAAGCAGGTCGATACTTGCAACGTAAACATGTGTCAGGCGGAAACAAAGCAACTCTATTAACGCAAGATATTTAGAGATGTGTTCGCAGACAGGAGGATAATATTAAAGTGGACTATGTGGTAGTAAGACTGTAAATCTATATTTTAAGCCGTCCTGTATGTCTTAATGCTATGGCGTTCTAAATTTGCCCGCATTCTATTTTTGCTTTTCAGGAAAAAGAAGGAATATTATCGTATCGGCACTGACCGGCCAGTCTTTGTTATGGAGTCGTTTTCGTTATCTGTGAGACAAGAACTGAACTCATTCCCACAGACAGATACTGAACTGAGAAAGGATACGCTCCAGCGATTGGCCTTTTTGGAACAGACTATCATGCGGTGCATATGCGCGGTGCACAGTGGGGTTAGTGTGTTGCTGTGGGCCTGTTTAGTGTGCCGCTGTGCTGGTTAGTGTGCTGCTGTGGACCTCGTTAGTATGCTACTGTGGGCCTGGTTAGTGTGCTACTGGGCCTGGTTAGTGTGCTGCTGTGGGCATGGTTAGTGTGCTGCTGTGGGCATGGTTAGTGTGCTGCTGTGGGTATGGTTAGTGTGCTGCTATGGGCATGGTTAGTGTGCTGCTATGGATATGGTTAGTGTGCTGCTATGGGCATGGTTATTGTGCTGCTATGGGCATGGTTAGTGTGCTGCTATGGGCATGGTTAGTGTGCTGCTGTGGGCATGGTTAGTGTGCTGCTATGGGCATGGTTATTGTACTGCTATGGGTATGGTTCTGTGTCCCTGTGAACTACACTTCACTGTTATTTCTCTTATAGACCGCGATTTATGCCGCCGGTCTGTTGTTGCATTCTCACGCTCTCTGTAAAGGACTCTCAGGAGAGCAATACTGTGTTCCCAGAAGTAACAGGGCATGCAGCATACAGGTTACCCGGACTCGCGAGGCTTCAGCAGCCTCCAAAGAGAATTCGCCTCTCTCAGTGTAAGCAGCCTACTCCAACCCTTCGTCTTTCTAAGACTTTTTCAATCCGAAGCTTATATTTAGTTTAGGGTTCAAAATCAGGAGACATTCCCATTTCTGTGCCGACTGTGATAAGTGACTAAATTTCATGACAATTCAGCCGCAGTTTGTGTGATGCTGTAGGGTTCGAGTCGTGGCAGAGGTAAGAGATCTTTCTCTTATGCAAAATATCCATACCGGATCTGAAGGCCACTCAGCCTCATATTCAGTTTGTATCTGGGGGTTTCCCCAGGGTTAAGGCGACCGTCGCGTGAAGTTGACCATTCCCACCTAATGCCGAGGCCAAGAATGAGTGGAGCTATAACTCTACTGCTCCTATATATCTTAATGTCGTGGGCAGTGACAGCTTCATGGCGTGACCCTAGTGAAGCTGACTGTTACCGAACCGCCCACATTTTAATTCTGGAAATTAAAGTTGTGCTTAATTTGTATGCATATTATATACATACTTATATGGGTAAATTTGTCCTTGTGGAAACTATGAAAGCGTGTGGGGAATGGAAGTATAGATCCACTCATTCTTAATCTTGGTACTAGGTGGAGGCGGCTGGTCAGCTTCACGCCAGCGTCTTCACTACCAAAGTAGGAGGCTGCCTGTTTCCCAGAGCCCATCTGGACACTGTAGAACAGAAACTGTGTTTCATACCCCATGCCCGAAACCGAACCCCTATTCTTCAGTCGTCCATATCATCGCCCAGTCACTGTACCGCGTTTGTTTGGCATAGTATGTGATACATCGGTGGGCTGTTGTGAGCTCGGCAATGAACTTATAATCCTACTGAAGACGGGGAATTTGTTGACTAGCTGAGCAAATACCAGATTCCAAACCAGACCCTGATTCATGTGGTTAATTTGATTTTATCATGAGCTGAAAGCGATTTTTAAAAAACAGTATTTTTATTGAGCTTTTCTTGAAATTCTGACAGTCATGAAATTTTCTGGGTTATGCGGAACCAGAAAGTTCATTGTTGTGATCACAAAAGCCCTTCGCTGGACCTAATCTCTGTCACTGAGCTCTGCGAAACATTCTGATCAACTTTACTGTCTTCTGAGGTTCGACGCCATGACATCTGCTTGCTAGATATGATTGTTTCGTTGAAATCTTGTCTCCATCTTCAAGGTAGTTTCAGGGAGCTTTGATGCATATCAGTCAAGGCACACGATGTCACGTCGCAGAAAGTCATAATAATGGGTACCCCAGATATTATCTGCCAGTAGCAGAGACCGTACACATACTACGGTGGAGCCTATTAAGACATCAGGTGCCGCAATTCTCCGAACGTAACTGAGCAGGCCAACAAGATTCCAGGTTTCGCTTTTTATTTGTTTTGTTCCTCTAAACGCTGTCGCTTTTCATTGCGTTATTGGATTTGTTTCGCTTCAAGAAACCTGTTACTGCACCTCGCTCGAACACTTGTGCTTTCCTCTGCTGATTGACGCACCCAAAGCCCACATTCTAGTAATTAAACGGCCTTTGAGTCTACACTTAGATTTACACTTGATGCGCTGAAGGAAAATGCTGTCGATTTATGAAATGATTCAACTGGTTATGTTAATTTCTGTGTGACATCGATGTTTATGCTTGGTGCAACTGTGGCGTTCACAGTAAATTGTTATTGCCTCTCTAAACATTTGTAACTGGTGGGTATTTATAATTAAAAGACGTTGTTGTTGTTTTTACATTGATGTAAGAACTGAGTGAATAAATAAATAAATAAATAAATAGGCTATATATATATATATATATTACAAGAAATTAATACTCGGATTACTGTTGTGTTTTTAACATTTGTGTTGAGGAAACTATTATAGGACTGCCATTTTGTTTTTCTTGCCGGCCCGCTGGCTACATTCGTTACGTCTGCGGAAGTTAGCGACCGACTAAACACCTCTACACACGATTTTCTCGGGTTTCTTGAGTCTTTATGCAAGTGCTGATATGGTTCGGCAAGTTGCAGCTTTCTGCTGTCCATATTATCCCCTAGGATTGGTCATAACGAAGGCGTGTTTCGTCTTTTCTTCAAATCTGTTTACAAAATTACCTTTCCAGTGAATGTTGAGCCAGTAACACTTTGTAAGATCCTAACAAACACGTAGCTATTCACATAAGCTGTCTGTTATTGTCACGCGGAGGTAACCACAAACGGAATGTGTCAGAATTCCCTAACATGTAGATGTGCACTGTGTCTGTGCAGTGCAGAACGGTGGGCAGTGGCAGGCCGTAGCGAGCGCAGTAATGATTTGGGGGTTCCGTGAGAGGAGAAGGATTCCTTGGGTACGTGTGCGACTGTCAGTTTCTCATGGAGAACTCTGTTCATAAGGGAACTGAGAACCAACCTGCCAGTAAAATAGAACGCTGAATTTGACATATGCTTTAACGAATAACAAAGAGACTCAATCAGTGTTTGTTGGTTGGTTTTCCGATCACTGTAACACCATAAATTATAGTATATTCATTCATTCATCACACTCACTGCAACAATCCCAGCAACTAACCAACTCAATGTACAAATTCTTGTTTTATAATAAGTTTATTATATGCCTCTATAAGTTTCGAGCACTCTGTGCTCATCATCAGGATGTCAACAGCATCTGGTATCGTCACACCTGTAGGTGGCCTTCCCGTGCACAGGTTGAGAGAGGTCCTGTCTCAACCCGTGCACCGGACGGCCTCCAACAGGTGTGACGATACCAGATGCTGTATAATACAATATTGACCTCCTGATGATGAGCACATAGTGCTCGAAACATGTAGAGGCATATAATAAACTTATTGTGAAACGGGAATTTGTGCATTGAGTTGGTTAGTTGCTGGGAATGTACTGAGATGCACGGTCAGCAACACATCACATTCACTGCACCATGTTTCGGCCAGCCATTACGGCCGTCCTGAGGTAGTGCTACAGCAATATAAAAGACAATAACTCAGTACTGTTCCATCCATATACAAAATGCTGACTCTGCAGCACATTTTGCATTAAGAACCCACAAATGCAGTACGCGCTGTGTGATTGTGGCACCATCTATTACCAGCTTCACTAAACTGGGCATCAGATCCAGACCTGCACTAATACACTATAAAACAACCTTCAGTATTTTCTTCTATGTTGAGTTGCAAAATTCTTTATCATTTTTACGTCCCATTAGAAGTGGCGACCTTGTCATTACTCCTTAAAGGAATAGTGGTAACTATCTGTACCACTTGCTTTAGGTTTTGCACCATGCATTGTACCAACACAGTGTAATTCTCACAACCAAGAGCTATTACTTCGCTAAACATCCGTACAGTGTACTGTGTGTTGTAAGTTTGCAGAGTGTGTGTGTGCGCGTTTTTTTTTTGGGGGGGGGGTGAAATTAGAACCAAATATCATGCATTATTTAGATGGAGTCAAGCCTGGCAACCTTCAGAAAATTTACCTCTTTTCTCCGCCTGAGGTTCCGTGCCTTTCACTTCCCCCACGACTTTACTTTTTCAGCTACTTCTCTGCTGTGTCCTGCCTGCTCTCTTTTCATATTTCAGAGTGTTAAGGGAAGTGTTCGAAGTTTCTCAAAGCCGTGCAGGGAAAGTACTTTAGTGTTGCGGACTGTATAGGGAACACGTCTGCAGGCTGCAAAACCTGCCACAAACTCCAGTAAACGCTAATCACGTACCTGCGTGGCCACTGCCTCGTTTCCCCTTACGCCAGCGACCTGAAGATGCAGACCAACATTAATATGCATGAGTTCCACCGCGCTGCATTTCGACGTGCGATTTACATGTGTTTGCCTTTACCAGGAATAGCGTAAATATAAAGAATTAACATTACCGTCTCTCTTGCTCTCTCAAAGAGGAGTCGGGGTAGCTCAGTCAGTACAGTGACTAGGCTGCAGGTTGGTCGGTCCAGGATTCGATTCCTGGTTGAGGCCAAAAATTCTCTCTTCTCCAAATCGCCCACACTGACCCTGCGGTCCACATAACCTCTTGTTAAGTTGGTGCCGGTGTTAACCAAGATGACCTCTATACCCCTGCTCCTCCTATGTGTCTTCATCGTGTGTGTAGGAACAGCTTTACCTTCGTTTCTCCCACTCTGGATCTTACGTAGGATACCACACGGATGAGGCGGTGGGTCAGCGGCCTCCCATCGCAGAGGATCGGCTTCATTATCAGGCCAGTTCACGTGAGATTTGCGGTGGACAATGTGACGCTGGGACAGGCTTCTGTCCGAGTACTCTACTTTCTACTTTCCCGTAGTAGGATATCATCATTCCACCGACGCTCCATACTCATTCACTTATCACGGCCGCTGTATGATCTTAGCAACTGACAGCATCGTTAACCTCTTGGCGCCGGAATTATTTTTTAAATTTTAGCACACCCTGTATATAAAATGTGAATAATACAGGAACCAAATATGTTAGAATTATGAAACAAACTGCATTTTGAGGAGAAAAAAAACGGAGAGTATATATCATGTTTAAAATATTCTGTACCTATATTTGTTGAATAAATATATAAAATGCAACTTTAGAGGTTAGCGGTGCGGTACGACCACTATAGTTGACATTAGGCGTCAAAAGGTTAAATAAACACACACACACAGTAAGTGTCAGAAAACGTACTTCTTTTGCGAGGCAACCTGTAGTATGTGTTTCGACACGATAATTTTAACATCGTCGCATCCCTGTAACCCTCAGAAATGTTATTCCAACATATCTTTCAAAATAAGTTGCTCTGAAACTGCTCAAATGGAATTTTCATTTTTCTGATTCCGGTATTCTGTGTGCTGTTTGGTGTGTGTTGCCGACGGTTCGTAAAATCTTCCTGGTTCTGTCTTTAGCGCAGAACCAGTTTTATACTAAGCATTACGTTCGTGCCAAAGTTAGTAGTAACTTGCCAAACAGGTGGCGGCACATCAAAAAGTCTTGTTTTCATAACAACTGCCGGTAAGGTAACCTGTCCTCATCACGTGAAGCATTTACGATTATTTAACGCGGTGTCAGGGGAAAAGATACGGTAAGCTGCAAATGATAATGGCAAATTGTCTGTAACTTACGTCACGGCACTCGTCTGGCGTTCACTTGGAAACTGTGACTGAGGAAATCCACGAATGAATTATAAAAGTAATATAGCCTGTGTGTCGGTCGACATTCGAATTGGTGTTGTACCACACAGTACGAGTTAGGCGATAAAGACCAAAATTTTGTTTGCCCGCAGTATTTACCGTAGAGCCCGTTACCAAATTTGATTGAAATCCTTCACACTTTCTCGGAGATGATATTCTCGGATGAAGAGAGAATGCCTTTCCCAGTACGTGTTAAAGCTCAGGAGCTCCATGTGCGTCGGTTTAAAATATTTCATGCGAAAGCTGCATAATGAACAGCGCTACACCTGTTGTGTACCTGACACGCATTTCCCCCAAATTCCTATAACGGTTACAGCGAAATTGAAACCAACAGCGGACGCACGAGTGCCGTGACGCTCTGTCTTTCCGGACAGCAGTTTTTATTTATGGCTGTCACCACTTTAGTTGTACGGCACATTGTTAGAACAAACCTTTACTCGTAAAATGAAACACACCGGCAACGAATTGTTCTTGTTACGAACTCTGGAATACAGGAAGGGCTGATATCGCTGTCGCATTTATGTATATTTAGCTGGCTGTCACATAAATTGAATTACGTCATTCACACGGACCGAAACAAACGAGCCGCAGTGCCGTAAGCAAACTGTTTCTGCGGTACAGCAGTACAGTGTTGGTACTAAGGTCAGGTCATGTACAGTGCTGGTTGGCTGAGACTCCAGTGCGAGCTGCGGTAGCTCAGCCGGTGACGGTAACCAGCGCATGCTGTGGGTTCGAACCGCTGACAGTCGCGGATTGTCCTGTCAAGTGTCTAGTCGGCCTTGAGGCACCACGCGGTAACAAGGGCTCTTACAGCGGGTGTAAAGCGGCCGGAGCCTGACGCTTGCCACTCATCTTTATCCAGTGCGGAGGTTAAGAACGCGTTTACGTGCGTTTATTTCTATCATCTGTGTAGAGCTGAGCCAAGTGATTTTACAGAAGTGTGAATGAAGAAACTGAGTACGGAACTGAATGGCCAGAGTGCAGTATGGAAAAAAATGGGCGGAGCCCACCCTTGGCGTGGGAACTCTTCCCTCCCCCCCCCCCCATGTTGTACAGTAGTTACCCTTCTCCAAGTCAACTGGTCCATTTACCAGCATTGGGCCTTGCATCCTTCCATCATGTTGGGGCATGTTTGGTCACTATCTTTCTCCATAGTTCTCTTTTTCCTGCCAGCTGGCACTCTTCGGATATCCTGACTGAGGTTTCTCCGTGCTTATTCCTCAGTTGTAAGGCAAATGCCAGGGTAAAACCCACAAAGACGGGGCACGGCCCGCACTCTTCCAAACTTTTTGTGTTGTTCTATGTATTGTTTGTTTTGTGTCGTTCTGTGTATTGTGTGTGTGTGTAAATGTGTACTGTACTACTGCCACCGGGTGGCTATCCAATTGCAGTTAACCAATATATATAATATCATATCAATTCTAAATACCTGTTTTCTAAAAGTGTGTTATTAACCGACGCTGTCTGTTGCCAAGTTGATACGTAATGTGTCACACAGGTAAGGGTACAAAGGGTACAAAGCATTGGTAAAAAGATACTGACAGGGGAATCCCCAAGTACTCGGAGTGAAAACTGCTCCAGTGGCACTTTGTCCAATGCAGAACTCAACTCAACCGATTTGGTCTGTCTCCTCAGTGAACGACCGGCAGTAACCGCCTGAAACATGACTAGGCCTACATAAATAGTGTATCTTGGTAACGGAAATGCCGTTGTGTTGTTTAGAGTACATTAATGAAATAAAAGTAAATATGTACTCCGTCTGACACAACTACATGTATAGGAATAATAACATAAACATATAGTTGTGTCAGACGGAGTACATGTTTAATTAATTTTATTCTACACAAATATAATTTTCCCACCTTAGGTCACTGTCACCCTGAAGATGGAAACTGCATTTCCTTCGATACGTCAGTCCCGACCTCCCGGACTGAGCAGTGCAGTAACCCAAAAGACTGCAGCATGAACCTTCAGTTTGCAGTCCAAATGTAACAACAGTTCGCTGCACTACAAACCGAATGTGTGCACTAAAAGCCATTAATTCTCTGTCCCAGAACCATCACGTTATGCATGTTTCAACCGCGCCGTCTAGACGTTTCATTGTGGTTCGACCTGACCCTAAACTTCATAACAGTGGTCATTTCCCTGTATTGTTTCGTTCGCTGTTCCAGTATCTATCATACCTGCGCACCGACGTCATGATTATAAATGGGCTCTTCACGTGATGCGCTGACGTACTCACGCGTTGATCCTTCTATTTTTTTTTTTTTTGGAAATTTTACTAAAACACTGTAACATTTCGTCGTATCTTAGAGACAGACAGCTTTACGATCGACCGTGAAATAGTAACTGTCATCTGGTTGTGCTATTATGAACTGTGACTCCGTCACTCACAAACGAAGCGCGTTATACCGTACGTGGTAGACATATCAAAGCGAATTATGCCGTAACATTAGCTCTTATGTGTTTGTTTATCTTGCGTACAGCTGGCTATTGTACGAGTACTTACAGAGTTCAAGCGATTATTTCCCTATACAACATTAACTTACTGGTTTTTATAACCGAGACTGAGTCTGTTTACTGCGCGGTACGGCCTGCATCTTTATATATAATTAGGTTAATTTCCGCCTTTCAAGGGTTTAATGTCTCCTACTTCTTACGCTAACACGAGTGAATATTTAAACACTTGACAGTTACAAAGTCGTATTAGTGCCACAGTGTGTAGATGCAAGCCCTAGCAATGCAGCGAAGACCCCTGCAAAGTGTCTCGCTCTATCAGTACTTGCCTCTCCCACCAAAGCTGCTTTATGAGCGGTGTAAAGTTTCTGGCATTACAGTGAACTTACACTTGCTTAAAGCAGAATAATCAAGTGAACTGCTACATGACGTAGCACTGAATGAACGCCGATAAAGGGGAATTCTGCCGCCCTGTTACCATCCATCAAAAGGCTCTTTATTCATACATAACTGTGAGCAGTTTACGGCCCGCCAGCGGTCTCACTTGCAACATTGTGAGACCAGCGAGAGCTTTCTGTTCTTGTTAATGTGGGTGTAAAGAGAGGGCAAAGTACAAAGGAAGTACAATGTGAGAAGCCGGGAAATAAGGAGGCGATTTATAAATTGTATAGCCGTTTATTACTGCATAACGTTGAGCAAAGTAGCGCAAAGTGTAAAGGTGGCCGCGAAGTCCGTCCGTGCATTCGACCTCTTGTTTCGACTTGCATGATCGCGTAATCGACCGTCATTCGACACTGTACACTGCGGTGGACGGATGTCGAGTTTAAACAAACCAGCCAGCCACCGACAGAAGATTATATTCACATCTTAAGTTAAGTCCTACATATAGCCCTAGTTATGTGCGTGCGTGCGCCCTTAGTTTGTGTGTGTTTGAAGATGAAAAGGATAAACTTTACGATAAGTCATTATTAAACACCAAGACCTCACAACGTGTGGGTAGGTGTAGTTATTTCGCTACTAATTCTTTAAATTAGCGTTATCCCGTAATTTCCATTCCCATATCCAGTGTGCAAGCTGTACTGCCGAGAATCGAAACCGATTTCTCGGTATATCGCCCCATAGCCTATGACGGGCTCATGCGTGTGTGAAGATGTAGTACCCAGCAGTACAGTAGCATGACCTAGATCCTGCCTGCTGTATGCGATGCGGTACTGTGTTTGTCAGGTTTCGTTCCACCGCTTCACAATAGATGATCCTCCAGTTAGACTGCTGTTACCCCACCTGCCTTCGTCACAATGTTCATCTGAATTATTTCCAAATGTCTGTACAGTGAACGTAAGGTGCTGGCGCCTCATTGTGTCTCTCGTTCCTACATTCATCTTAAACGTTATAGCATTTCTGGACACAGCCCCATTCCTACACGTGGCACAAAATTTGACAGCGTAATGTCTGTAGTCACAACAGTTGTCTGTAGCTGCGTCGATAATAGGGATGTCTGTGAGTACCGATAAAACTGTGTGACACCGACGCATCTAATTTCAGTAGTAAGGTAAAGGTGTGTCAATAAACGGTGTTGTTGTAGTGCATCGTATTATGACGTGAGTAACCCTTAATGCTTCCTGTTGGTAATCATCATATATCTGTCATGGAGTTGGACCACTTGTTGACCCGTTCCGGCCTCACGTATCCAGAAGTCTCTTCAAAGGCCAACCATGATTTCTTCTGCCAGTTGGGGAGTAGTGTACCTTGGGTAATCTAGTTCTTGTTGATGATTATAAACAAAACTGGCCACATAGTCGTCACACGACAGGCTGCAATAATATTCACGCTTTACTCCACGGCCTCTTCCATTGATCCTTTGTTATTGTAGAAACGCAATTGTTACATCAGAATGATGTAAACTTGTTGTGCTATATGTCATTATATGCTCGTTGCTTATGTCTTACTTTGTTGTCAGTTCGTTCTCCACACAAAACACAACTGATTGATTGCACTTGGCAGGTGACTGACAAATAACCTGGTAACCCAGGAACCAAGGCACCTGGGATGTGACTCACTCATTCACACCAACGTCTTTATATTAAGGGAGACGCGTGCGTTGTTTATCTTTGGGTTTATATAATTAAAATATCGTCATATCATTAATAAATGCTAAAACAATAATTTATTGTGACACGCATTGCGTGTTTGGATCAACAGTTTCAAAAAAATTTCCAGATTTTAATGACAAACGCAATTCGTGTACTTGCTATGACCTGTGATGCTTTGCTCATGATTAGTGTCAACACATACAAGCAAATTTAACTGCCAAATAACTGTATTAGTTCAAATATTCAAACACCGAAATTGTTTATAATAAAACCAACTAGATTCACTAATTTCTCAAATTTGTTTTTGGAACAAAATTCTACATGTTTCGGACAGTTCCTCTGTCCACCATCAGGAGTTTTCGCTGTGCACACAGCAATGGTGTATGTCATACAGATTTGCTGACAGCTTGCGAGCAGGATCAGGACGGAAAAAAAAACTGCTGATGATGGACAGAGGAACTGTCCGAAACATGTAGCGTTTTATTCCAAAAATAAATTTGAGAAATTAGTGCATCTAGTTGGTTTTATTATAACAATTTATCACGATGCACGGTAACCTGAACGTCAAAACCTACATTTCGGTACGCAGTAGTAAGAATTTCGTGAACTTAAAAAAAAAGAACACAATACTTTTTTCATACTGCTGTAACCGACATGTGAAGTGAATAATTAGCACGGCTAGTGCTGGGCTTACTGCAGCGTGAATGTGTGTTTTTTGACGCCTGATGTCAACTATAGTGGTCGTACCGCACCGCTAACCTCTAAAGTTGCATTTTATATATTTATTCAACAAATATATGTACTGAATATTTTAAACATGGTGTATAATCTCCGTTTTTTTCTCTCTTCAAAATGCAGTTTGTTTCATAATTCTAACGTATTTGGTTCCTGTATTATTCACATTTTATATACAGGATGTGCTAAAATTAAAATAATAATTCCGGCGCCAAAAGTTTAAACGTGTTTGAATGACTAAGCCGTTCTGCCTAGCCACAGTGTTCACCCCATGAGAGCTCTGCGTATTGTAGACGTGTAATTTAAACAACTGTTCTAAAGGAGAAAGGAGGAAAGAAGATAGAGGTACGAAAGGGATAAAGGAATAGAAAGAATTATTTGCCTTTGAATTTCAGCGAGTATTTCACTCAGTTCCATTATAAGGAACTGGCAGTATGTTACAGCCAGTCGGCCGTAGCGGACGAATTGAACAAACCCAAGCCGACTTCTAACTTCCCTTTCAAACGACGTTTATCCTGCAGTGAATTCAGTTCAGTGACTTTTGTTTGGCCAGAGACCAATCCCTTTCAGTCGAACACAACAAAACAGGATCCAATTATATGCAAAGTTGCTGCCGGAGTGACGGTACGTTCGGTCGCTGTGAGAGGGTCAGATTTATAACATTGGCAGTCGCAGTTCCAGGGTGTCAGAATTTACCTTGCACTGCACCGGGATTGCTCGGTCTCTGCCCGGGACAGGGGCATTTACTAGTGAGAATTACAATCTGTAGCAACTGAAAGTTTAAAGAAGTAATACTGATTAAATTAAGTAACTGAAGTTAAGTAACTGACTACAAGGAGCAGAGTCCTTCTAGAGGAGCCGAAAGTTCCTTACGTAGACTAAAATTTCCCCCCGTATTGTGCAAATGCCAGATTAAATTTTGTGATCAGCAGAAACTCCCCACCAGTTCCATCTTAACCAGTTGAATTCAATCCTCTACTCTTCATTCCATCCTTTAAATGTCCATTTTAATCTTATCCTTCCACTTATGCCTGGTCTTCCAAGCGGTTTCCTTCCTCCAAAGTTTAACCATCAAAACACTTCACGCACATCTCCTCTTCCCAATACGTGCCACATGCTCAACCCATCTCACTCTACTTGATCTGATCACCCGAAAAGGGAGGAGGCAGATCATGAAACTCCGTATTAAATATTCACGTAATTAGTAAGGACGGTGTCAGTCGCCAACAAAATCTCTACAATAATACTTGTTTACTGCTTTAAATATTGGTAAGAGTAACTTGGTAACTTCTACGTACGCGTATTTGTGTCTTTGTGTGTTCTCGAATACGTCCGCGCTAGGAAACCACGATTTTTACACTCTTGTATTTGGCGTGAGTCCTACGATAAAAAAGTAATGGTAAAGTGATCCCGTTAGAGGCCCGGTGTGGCCCAGAGGGTGGGTAGAGGTATAGCTCTACTGTTCCATGACCGCGACACTAGAAGGGGGTGAGTGGTCAGCAGCACGCCCCGGCCGCACTTGACCCCCGGGAAACACCAGGTACCCATTGTGCAGGAGGCTGGGTGGGCCCCAGGGCCTGTCTGGGCTGGCGGAAAATCTCGTCCCCACCGGGATTCGATCCCAGACCGTCCATCCCTCAGTCAGTCACTATACTGACTGAGCTACCCGGCCCACGATTTCTACGACAAGTGGGAACAATTTACCACAAAGAAAGATATGACAGTAGCGACCGCTTGGTAGATACTAACGTAATGGGCGTATGGTATTTTAGTTGTTTATTTAATGACTTTGGGGGTTGCTAAGACTAAAGCGTCGGTGAATGAGTATGGAGCGTTGGGCGAATGATGACGGAGTAGCATTCAGGTAGAACTGTGTTCCAGTGTCACTTTGTCAAACCCACATACCACATCGATTGAGGTGGAATCGAATCTGTGCCTCCGCGCACGGCTGAACTGTGCTAGTGAAATGGATCATAGAAAGGCAATGGTGTGTTGCTGTGAACATGGCGACGAATTTTTACACTGCAGAAAAGATGGGGAATGTCTCGACTTCGTTCTCAGGAAGTTATTAATTAGTAAGTAAGTAATTAAGTAAGAAATTAAGTGGTTATGACGGACAGTGCAAGATATAGTGCACTGCAACATAGCCTGCTGAATTGACTTGGTCATTTTACATGCATTTTACAACAAATATTTGTCATGTGGTAAAAAGAACACATTTTCCGTTATTAAAATTAACAAAGCAAGTTGCAGTGTGCCTATCAACATGTTCCTGTCGTAACATTTTGAGCCTGGAATTAAATTGCATACAGTCTAATTATATTTCACAGGTCACAGAAACCACAATGTGCCTGATTATAAGGACGAAAGGTTAATGTCGTGTAGGGAGGAGTGGCTTGTGGTAACGTCGTGTAGGGAAGAGTGGCTTGTGATAACGTTGTGTAGGGAGGAGTGGCTTGTGATAATGTCGTGTAGGGAGGATTGGCTTGTGATAATTTCGTGTAGGGAGGAGTGGCTTGTGATAACGTCGTGTAGGGAGGAGTGACTTGTGATAATATCGTGTAGGGAGGAGTGGCTTGTGATAACGTCGTGTAGGGAGGAGTGGCTTGTGATAACGTTGTGTAGGGAAGAGTGGCTTGTGATAACGTTGTGTAGGGAGGAGTGGCTTGTGATAATTTCGTGTAGGGAGGAGTGGCTTGTGATAACGTCGGGTAGGGAGGAGTGGCTTGTGATAACGTTGTGTAGGGAAGAGTGGCTTGTGATAACGTTGTGTAGGGAGGAGTGGCTTGTGATAATTTCGTGTAGGGAGGAGTGGCTTGTGATAACGTCGTG
>Ga0131853_10006100_pt1 | contig 21768 bp, 18 predicted proteins | sample TergutLab28metaG_FD_92764 | JGI IMG/M metagenome (GOLD analysis project Ga0131853, IMG submission 92764) | Labiotermes labralis P1 segment gut microbial communities from Petit-Saut dam, French Guiana - Lab288 P1 (version 2) (version 2) | ecosystem: Host-associated > Arthropoda: Insects >... | reverse complement strand
TCAAGTTTTTTGTTTTTTTTATCTTGATAACCCTAAATTTCCTAGCCTGTTTTCCCGTAAAACACACCGCAAAAAACACCCCCCCCCCCCCCCCCCCCCATATTAATTTATGAAATATTTATGATAAAAGCCTCTTCTGACTTCATATAATCTCTTCCTAAAACTACTCAATTCCACTGTGAGCTACATGCCATTATAACAAATCAGATGGTGGAGATATAACTGTATATATTCTTAATCTTTCACTCTGTGCATGCAAGTGGTCAGCCTCAACTGCCAGCCAATTTGCTATGGGGAAGGAACTCCAGAAGCCATAGGAGAAGAGGCTGATTGGACCTATGACTTGATGTAGACATGGTTACCCCCAAAAAAGATGATGGGGAGTCCTGCATCTGCTAAGAATCAAACTGTAATATTTTACATTAGTGTCTAACCATGTTATTGTAGACATCACAGAGTCTGAGAAGAATTAAAAAACAAGTGATAAGATCCATGGTGGGAGTAAGCCCAAGAACTCTTGCAGACAGCTATTTAAAGAATTGAATATTCTCACCTTGGTTTCACTATACATAATGGCAATTATATGTTATATAAGAAAACACCATCAGTTTGTAGATCTAAATTCAAATATCCATGCTCAAGAAAGATGGATATCCACATCCAATCATACAATACTGATTTATATAACAGAAGTGTAATAAATATGGGGACTAAATTATATAACAGACTACCTGGGTACATAAAAGAAATAGTTATAAGACCTTTAAGAAGGAATTGAAATCACTTCTTCTTCTGCATTTCTTTTACTCAGTGGTAGAATTTGTAGCTTTGTAACTATGTAACCTCATTAGCTCTGTATTTAATTTAAGCTTTATTACACTATATATAAGCGGTTCTGAAATCATTTGTAGAATACTATGTTCGTTGTTATTGGACTTAGCTCACTTCTTGTATATTGCTAAAAACTGATGAGTCCTCTATCATATATATGATATTTTGGACTAATAAACTAAACTAAACTAAACTAAACTCAAGTTCCAGTACTTTTCATCTAAATGACATTTAAAAGCACAAATACTGCAATGAACTTAGAAGTATGCCAAAGGAGGTGAATGCAGTCACGCTGCTTCTACTTCCAGAATCGAACTAAATGAGGGACTCCTGTTTGTACTTGCATTGAACTAGAACAAAGGACTTAAATGATTATGATATGGACACACATACTGGTAACAGTGGCGGTAACGATATGTTAGAAGTTGGTATCATACAAAGCAAGTGGGAATGTTACAGTTATTAGCAATAGAGTCCACTAACATACCATGTCAGTGATAAACCAGTAGGTTACTGTGTGAATAGTAAATATTTGAATACCAGTACATGTTCCCTGCACATTTCTCGACAATATTCCGTGGATTAGTTTAGGTGTTATGATTTTTTTTTTTGCAAAAGTTTTATTTTATGTCAGCAACGGGTTGAATTGGCAAACATCTGGTTTTGCCTCTTAGAGAGTTATTAACCAGGATTATAACTAGTTCTATTTAGAGATGTGTGTTTTGTGTGGTGCCATATCCCATACCTGGGAATCAGCTACCAAAATTTTGAGAAAACAGTGGCTTCAATTTTACTTGTAAAGATGAAGAAGACTACACTATCCTCAAATGTCAGGAACCACTCACCCAATGAGACATAGTGTTGTATCCCAGAAGAACAGATGTCTCAGCTCCATTGCTTCAAACACATAAAAACTCACAAAAACTTGTGTATTTCCACAAGATTCAAATTATAGGTATGAGTTAGGGAGGACATTATCCTAGTGTGCAACAGTCACTGCTATATGCAAGGTTTCTTACTTGGTTAAGGAAGTGCATCATTTCATCTGGAATGACCAAATTTTTTTCTACCATCTCTCCCTCAGCCACTTCATCCAGGACCACTTCTTGGTTAGGATGGCGCTCCTGGCCATGTGCAATGGGAGGCAATACAACACTGTGAGGTCGAGGTGGAAGCGGTGTAGATCTGTCTGATCTCCCTCTACATGGTTCCGACATCCGTCGGTTATCCACCGCACTGGTGGAACTGTTGCTACCTCCTGATGGTGGCAGCCAACTTCCAGTGCCTGGATGATGGTGATGATGATGATGGTGATGACGGTGATGATACTGTTGGTGCTGTTGCTGCTGATGCCGTTGTTGTTGCAGTGACATGTTTTGCGTCTGTAGAGTAATTTTCCATAATTCAGTTCTTTACATTAATTGAATTACAAACTTGAAAACTGTTAATCCTACAATATATTTATCATTTGAATAAGTTCATGGAATTTTACTGAGCAAGTTGGCGCCAGCAATAATGCTTCTGACATGTATTTCTGTTGGGATGTTGGCCGGGACACCTTCCCTCCAGGCAAATACCTGGACAGTAACTGAGATCAGGCCATAACTGCTTCAGTTCAGTATTTACTAATCAACAACAGTCGACACAACACAGTCTGAGCTATGATCATTGTTGAAAGAACCTAAATAAATATATAAAATCAACCAGGTGAGACACAAGAGACTGTTAATGGGACTGGAACAGGTCACAAGGTCTAAAACCTTGCAAGCTATATGATGATGATATGATAAATAAATTCATGAATGTACATAATTTAAGCTATTGCAATCATTGCTGAAAGAACTGTACATAAATAAATAAATTCATATATGTATGTGATGTACAAACTAAAGAGCACCCCATAACTTGCCATGAAGGCAAAGATATGGAGTAGAGGTATAGCCTTACTCTTTCATATATGTATTATTAACCTTGGCACTAAATGGGGGTGGGTGGTTAACGCCACACCGCATCCACTTTACCTCCAGAAATGACCCAGTACCCCTTGTACAGGAGGCTGGATGGTCCCCAGTGCTGGTCTGGATGGGTATGAAAAATCCTTCCCACTACAGGATTTGATCCTGGGACCCTCCAGCCTGTAGCAAGTCACTATACTGACTGAGCTATCCTGGACCCACATGTGTATATATATGTATGTATGTTTATATGTATGTATGTTTATGTTTATGTATGTATGCTTATATGTATGTATATTTATATGTATGTATGTACATATGTGCATAATACAAAAATATCACATGGCCCTTAGACTGAACAAGAGTACGGATGAGGAGGAGGAGACAGGGAGGAAGTGCGGAGACAATGCAGAAGACGTGGAAGGGGATGCTGAAGAGATGGAAGAAAATGAAGTTCTGGAATTGGCAACTCACCTGCACAACGAGGTTAGAAGTGCAGTAGAGAGGGTCTTGATGTCCACCAAGAAACCGTGTGTGTAGGCGCTGCAGCTGGCTGCTCATGCCAGCAGGCAGCAGATGGGACATATTGTGACCCATGCAGGTTACTCCTGTGTTGCTGAGTTGACTGGACCGTCTAGAGCTGCCAGTGGAAATGGGGTCACAAGATGAGCCTACCCTTCCACTTCCAGGTCTGGCACAAGACAATGCTGATACCTGCAATTCCAGTTAGAATTAAAAGAACTTTTTTATTATCACTTCTGTTACTGTTATCACTGTGTTATTTAATGTTAGTTTAATTTAAGACATCCTGTTAAATCCTTTTCCAGTTTTATATCATTACAACTTAAAAGCATTAAATTCAACTGAAGACTGTGGTGGAAACTATCATATGTATTTAAATTAATTTAAAATACCATAAAAAATAATGCAGCCTACAACATATACAACAGAAAAAATTCCAGACAATTACAAGAAAAGTATAATGGTAATATTACCAAAGAAAAAATTGACAAAATGTGAAGAATACTGAACCTCAAGCATCCTGACACATACACCTAAAATTTTAACAAAAATCATTTTGGGGCAAATAGAGAAAAAGATTGACGAAAACCTAGCACAAGACCTATTTGGCTTTCAAAAGAATCGAGGCACATGAGAAGCTATTTTGTGTTTGCAAAATGTTGTAGAAAAAATTTTGCATTAAACAAAAAGGTATATATTGCTTTTGTAGACTTACTTATAGTTTTTGACAGTGTAAATTGGAAACTAATGATGAAAATGCTAAAGATGATTAAAATAGACTACAGAGATAGAAGAATTATTGGAGAACTATACAAACATCAAATGATATCTATAAAAATAAAAGAAAGTAAAAGAGAAGCCACAATTAGAAAAGGAGTGAGGCAAGGCTGCAACTTATCACCATTGTTATTTAATATATACATAGAACAAGCTATAAATTAATGCAAAGAATATTGTACTGCAATTAAGGTGAATGGAATGAGAATACAGATGCTAAGGTTTGCAGATGTTATTGTGATTATAGCGCAAGATGAAATAAATTTAAAAAGAGCATTAGAAAGTTTAAATGATATTTTACAAATGAAAATGAACAGGAAAAAAACAGAAATTATGGTTTGCTCCAAAGATCTCGAAAATATTCATATTAAAATGGATGATGATGCCCTAAAGCAAGTACCGAAATTCAAGTACCGGCAGTATATTTACAGAAGTTAGAGAAGTCATAATACAATGAATTACAGAAGCTAAAGGTATGTTTAATAATAAAAAGGAACTACTCTGTTTGAATAACCTTAGTTTGGAAATAAAAAGAAACTTATAAAAAGTTGTATTTGGAGTGTTGCTCTTTATGGATCAGAAACATGGACCCTAGGAAAAAATGAAGAAAGGGTCATAAATGCATTTGAAACATGGTGTTGGAGAAGAATGTTAAAAATAAAATGGACAGATAGAATAATGAATGATAAAGTTTTTCAAAGGGTGAAAGAAGAAAGATTACTTTCAAAAATTTTTAAAAATAGATGCACCTCATGGATAGGGCATAAAATTAGGCATAACGAGTTGGCAGCAAACATCCTTGAAGGTCCAATATCCAGAAAAAAGGCCATGGGAAGACCTCTACTACAGTACTTAAAGTCACCAGAAAAACAGGAGCTGACAGTCATACAGCAATGAAAAGAATGGCTTGCAAGAATTCCAGATGGAAAGCTGCCAAGCAGTCAAAAGAGTGAAGGACAAGAAGAAGAAGAAGAAGACAACATAACACATACACTGTTTAATTATTCTGGCTCCAGAAATCTTGTGCACATTTAAGTGTATGTTGCTAACAAAAAGCAGGACACTTAAGTTCATAAAATACTAATAGAAGTTAATTATCAACAAAATCAAAGAACAGAATATTGTTATTATTTTCTTTTATTCATGGGAACTGGGGAGGTTGAGTGAGACAGAGTCCCTTGGTTCTGTGGCTGCTAATGGGCCTGCTGTACCAGCCATATGTGATAATTGAATGAATAACAACCAATGGGATAACACCAAAGTACTTGGAAAGAAACCAGTCCCAGTGCCAATTTGTACAGCACAAACCTCAGATGGATTGCCCTGGGATCAAATATGGGCTTCCAACTTAAGAATCTAGTGCCTTAACACCTGTTTGTTGGCTGAGAACATACCATGTCTTACTAATAAATGTTAGAAAATTCAACATAATATCACGTGCCAGCACATTTTCTCTTTAAAACCTACCAATAAGAAGAGTTAGCAAGTTTACCTGTTTTATTTAATTCTTATTTTGCACACCTCTATTCCAAATTAAAACATAGACCAGTGTTTTGATGGAGGAAAGTGAAAGCAATTGTTCTTAAAAAATTCAGAAACATTTAATAAGTATCATTAAAGCCATAGAAATAATATATCATGCAGGTGACTGTCTGTAAACTTGTTCTCTGTACGTATATTCCTGAAAACTGAAGATTTTTAAGATGTCTGAGTAAATACAGTACATATCTGTTTACATATGACAAGTGCCTGATGTCAGATTTCATCAAGTAACCCTTGTGTCCTGGTAATGTGAAGGAATCAATTTCTGGGGGAAGAGAAATTGCACTTCCATTGATAGGCTGTCAGTGAGATTGATGGCTATCAGAGAGGACCTACAATCCAGTGCGGATGATGTGGGGCCTGGTATTAACATGCTTGCTGAGTTTTTGTTTTGTTATATGTAAGTCTCTGCCCACAATGACTAACACATTACTGTGTATCACAAACATACAGACAATATGTCTGTCAGTCTGTTGCCTGGTAACTCAACTTCATTTAGTAATGGAAGAACCTGGAGTGGTAAAAGGCATGTAATGTGAATATCATGAGGGGATAGTACTGATACCTGTGATGCTTGGCTGCTGCGTCGACTTGAACCCAGGTCTCCTGAACACATGCTGCCATAATATGTGCTGACTGTGGAGTTGCTGTCACGTCGTGGAATGTCCTGTTGCTGCATCTGTTTCTGAGCATTTGTCTTGCCAGGAGCCAAGTTAAGCTGCAAGTCAATCAACTGGGTCTGTGTCACAGATCCAGTATTCCTACAGCCCTCTACCTTGAGATCAGTAAAATGCTTGGGCAGGTCACTTAGATGAAGTCCCCTTCGTCCACCTAAAGACACGTAAGGAAATTTGTCTGAAGTAAGTAAGAGAAAGTAATATTTCATATTATTTCGATACTCATGTTGCTCACATTGCTTTCAGATATTGTTATTTCATAACATGTAGTGTTAAACTGTATAATTCTATATTTTTACAGTCACATGTGTGGAACTAATTATGCACCAATTTCAAGTGCAGTTCTCTTTAATAAAGAGTAGTTTTCCTACAACTGTCCTCTCATTAAATTGTTCATATTTTTTTTTATGAGATATTCCTCTCGACTTGTGTTGGAGTATATGTGTCATTGTGCCCTATGCCCTGTACGTACCCTGTGCCCCACAAATCAATCTAGTCAAATCATACTGGATGCTTATTGCCATTGCAAGAGTTTACCCATGATATATACAATATATATGTGTTGGGCCATGTGCTTGCCTGGCCCTCTTTTCACACTGTTTGTCCATGAAAGTCAAAAGCAGGTACCAGTTATCATTAAGCATTAAAGTGAAAATCTGTAAAGCAGTTTTCTATATGGCAAGGGTTGGGTGTACTCGTATTGGTAAGAACGAACATTGCATCTATTCTTCTTTAAGTATTTGAAGTTTTGGGTAGTGGCGTGCAACTACTTTTTGTGTTTATAGTCATGGTGTGTTACCTGCAATACTTGGCAGTGGAGGTAGTGATGTGCCAACACCTTTCGCTTGAAGCGTCTTCATCCTCTGTGAGCTGTGATCTGATGGTGGTCCTATTGGTTCTGACCCTCCACCCACAACAGCCCTCACAGAAAGATGGAGATCTTGCAGCTGGAAGTAAATCCATTATTTTATTGTAGCAATATATGACAGGAAGATTTAAATGCAGGACATCTCATTTGGATTCCAAACCAGGCATTTGTTTTAGTTGACATCTTTTCAGGATATGTGGTTCCACATAAAGTGTCTGGCATTTAGCAAATGCTTATGTATATGGCATTATTGAAGTCAAACAATCATAGTACGTTGTGAAAAAGCTGAAAGTAGAGAATGGTAATTGTGACCAATGAATTCTGGGTACACATGGTTTCATTATTTTCTTGATATCAGCTCATCCCAAACAGTTACTTTTTAGTATTAATAAGAATGGTAATATGGGATATGGTAACACCTGGGTGGTTTTTATTTTAAAAAAGTGTGTAATGTATCACTGTATGGACTGAATGAATCAGTTTTTTAGAATATATTGTGTTAACACATTTCCACTGTGATTAGTGCCCATTCCAATTATCATTTATGTGGCATTATCCCTCCTGAATGTGGCTCTTTGTTGGCTGAAACATTCTGCAATCTAATAACTGAACATTTATTGTTCTAAATTATGAATCTTTTTGTATTGTACTGGTGTTGGTGCGATGTATAATTACCAATCTCTGGTGAGTTGCTTGTGGTCGTATCCCTTATACGTTTTCTTAGAAGCAATGAAAAATATTCAGATATTATTGAAGGTGCAGTTAAAATATTATATAAAACCCTGTAACTTGACTATACAGAGCAGAGAATATATCAAAGCAGTCAATTTTGACAGACTCCTCTATTGTACATCTAAGTTCTAACAAATAATAATAATACCCTTTTGACATCCACTGTACCTCAATTTCTTCGCCCTCATCTACCCAATCGTCTGCCTCCACTGCTGCCAAACCATGGTTGGTTGTGCTGACATTGGAGTCACTGACTGGCTCATCTAAGCTGTTGTTAGCATGCTGAGTGACACTCAGAGGACTGCCCTGTTGAGCAGGTGAACTGGCCTCCTGAGAATTATATTCACTCATCAGCTGATGTACTACCAGCATTTCTGTGCCATTACATAATTCAGGTTCTTTAGTGTACATCCCATGTGGGATCAGTCTTAGTATACAATTCTTAAATGTATTTTCGGCAAAGGCGGCATCAAGATGGTACACAGTGGTGTACCGAGGGGGGGGGGTCAAACCTCACCCCCGAAATTCCGAAGGCCCTCCAAAATTGTGCCAAACTCAACCCAATTGTGAAAACTGTTAAAAATTGCTGAATTTAGGACGCCAACACCCCAAAATGTTTGGAAAAAAGACAGTAAAATTCTAAAACTACCTCAGTTCGCAATTGTTTTACATTAACAATAACAAATAAATTGGTTGTCATCATAAATAGTCTTAAAGACCAAAAATTAAAAAATGTTACTCTATAAAATGAAATTTCTTGTACCAAATTACAGCTGCCTCCAGAACCCCTGACTAGGGGGCTACTGCCCCCAGATCCCCTTTCTCTGTCCTCAACTGAATTTGTTGAACCCCCCCCCCGAACAAAATTCCTAGGTACACCACTGATGGTACATACCCATGGTATGGCAAAATGTGTTTGGAAACATATAAGATGAGTATGAAGTCCCTGTGCACCCACTGTTGCTGTAGGTAGTAAATTTAAAAATAAAGCTTTACTTAACAAAGTTACATGAAATGTTGGGGAGTTGGCTTTGGCTTGTTTGTAGACACATCTACAAATTATATCTTGTTTGCAATGACACATTCCATATAAACCCAAGGAATGGTTTCAATAAAATGTTTGAAGACTTCTTTGCATTTAAGAAAATGAGGACAATCTGTACATGTTGCACCTCTCATCACAGATCAGGTGGAGTTAACTTGGGTAACCTTAGTGGCCAGACAGCTTTTTAGCTTATCCTCTTATGCAGAATATTGTGTAATAATGCCTGGAGACAAGATATATGTGCAGTAACACTAGCCTGTTAAATACATCCAATATCAGAACAAGTTTGAGATGGGTTTTTCAAGGCTATGGTGAAGTGTATTAATCATTATTATCACCTCTACCACCTTCACCAATCCTGAAAGTTTTATACTGAAACATAGTGCAGAAGCATATGGGCTTTACATCAACCTGTATAAATATCTCTTGACAAACTCTTTTTTGATTCCACAGTCACAGTAACACAGAGCATGGTAAATGTTAAATAGATGCTATTTCTGTGTGCAGTTGCAACAAGAATTAATGATGGAAAGGTAGGACAAAAATAGAAAAAGAGTTGCTGAATGATATTTTACATTCCATTTTAGTTATTTTTTTCTCCCTCCCATTCTATTTTACATGTGTTGTGTAACGACACTGTCAGGTGCTGAGTTATATTGCATCGGCTTCTCATTGTGTTTCTTAAGCACATACATTATCTGCAGGCAAGTTTATAGTCATTTGTGTTAAGTCTAACACAATATGCCTTGTTTAGACATAATTCCATACATATAATTCATTTGATATATCATTAATCACCTCAGACTTGACACTAGGACTGGAAAGGCTGGCAGTCTTCCCACTCATCATCTCCTCACTGTGTGGACTGCTGTCCAGCAGGCCACCAGTCCCACTGGAGCCATCCTCAGTACCATCACCTGGACCCTTGTGTTTCTTGTTGGCATAGAACTCTGCACCGTGCACAGTTTTCACATGCTTCCTCAGAGAGCTGGGATCTGTGTACCTCTTTGTGCATCCTGGAGCTTTGCATACATATGGTTTCTGTGACAAAAGAAATACTAAAATGTAGAAGACAACTCAAACTTCTTCACAAGCAAATTGGACCCTACATAATACTCCTGATGAATAACAGAATAAGTCAGGCTTACATTTCAGGGCAGACAAAATTATGGACATTTATTATATAGCTCTGACTGAGATGAATGGGGAACTGTTCTGCAAATTTTAATGGTGTAACAACTGTGACTCTGACCTGCTTACCACATTCGATTATGAATTTAGCTCCTTGGATCAGAGCACACTAATCATTGTTAATTAAACTTTTCTTTCTTGAGAGCAGGAAAATTTTCAGAGCTTAAATTAAATTTGTGCTTTCTTTCTAGGATCTATATTTCATTAGGAGCCAGATGGTTATGCATGTGCACTATGACAACAAAGGTTATGAAAAAGGAAATTTGTTTTTTGAGTACATTAACAACAATAGAAATAAATTTCATACTTTCTGATTAATGAGTGGTTTATGTTGTGCTCTCTCTCTCCAGCAGCCTAATATCCATCACACACCAAAACAGGTGCTGGAGTACAGATTGATTTTAATGAAAGAACTCTAGTAACTTTTCATTGCATACAGGAAAAGATGTGTACATGTAGGCACCAAAGCATACAAGGAGGTTATATCAGACATGTTCAAATGGCATGTAAATGCAAACACTGTTACTGACACTCCACTGCATTTGGTTTGTGACCTACAAACTGTCCGTAAGCCAAAGAATAATATCATTACAGGATTAAGAACAGAGCACAGTGGATGGACAAACTCCTTGCTTGCACAGTTTCAGATTCTCACAACATTGTTCCTGAAGGTACCATTCTTCTGGAATATTATCTGCTTCCCTGCAAGAGTTTAAAGGAAATCAGAGTAACAAAATTCCTGTCAGTAGGGTTGGACTGGTCCATTACAGACTCACATAAGAAATATGTGTTGAACAAGATCTGCTATTACTGACTCATGAATTAATTACATCATGTAATTGTATGCCCTTAAATTCCAGGCCTGTAGATTAAATTCTATGTGCAGCTATATGCAATCAGTTTCTGTAATTTTTTTTATCTCTGTGATAGAAAAGATAAGTATATATTTTTAAAACAGAATCACTGTCACCTTTCTTCATTACCAATGCAACAGAAAATAGAAATTCTGTTCAGAATAATCAAAAAAAATTGCCAATGCAGACTATGAAGTGCTTGCAAAGAAGAAACAATAGACAGTGTAAATTAAATGTGACTTTGCTACAAAAAAGGATTTAGGAACTTACCTTTAATATTTGTCAAAGAAGACAATCCCACTTACAGCTTGGAAACAGAAGATGCATAAATGTCAGAAGTACAGCTTATAGTAAGAGAAAGTGTAATTTATCCTTAATATTAGCTTATTCTTGTCATCGCAGACTATCACATAAAACACATACCTCATTAGAGTGAGTACGATTTTGATGCTTGGCACGGTCTGACGCATTACTAAATGCTTTACTACATCCAGGATATTCACACATGTATGGTTTTTCTCCAGTGTGGGATCGCAGATGTGTCTTGAGATTCTCCAGCCTTGAATAAGCCTTGTAGCACCCTTCAAACTGAAAAACATTTCACATGCCCTCAAAATTTTTGAAACCTTAAAAAACTCTTGGAGTGAAAAATTTGGAGAACAATTACAGTTCTGAGACAAAGTAACACTTTTCTCTGTTTTGTTTATTGCTAATGGCAATATTTGACACCTTATCACTGTTATAGCCAGCTAATGTCACATGTAACTCACCGTACACTTATGAGGTTTCTCTCCAGTATGACGCCGCATGTGCACCACAAGCATGTACTGGGCTTTGAATGGCTTCTCATCTCTTGAACAATCCTCCCAGCGGCAAACAAATGATTTTTTATTTGCATGAATATGGTCATTGTTGATGTGCTGTAGCAAGATAAAACAAACCAACTCAGTATCACTGTGTTTCTGAATACTACTGCAAACAAACTACAATATTTTAGAAACTGGATGGGGTTTATCCTCTCAAGTGAAAAATACAGGAGGACCATATGCAGCTGAGTCTGTGACAGAAAGATAAATCATATCAACGGACAAATCAGTTGGCTAAAACTATATAATCTGTTATGGTCAGGAATTGTCACTGGCCGATAACAAGAGATTTACAGTAAACATTTGCAAATACACTTAGCCTAAATCTGTGACAGAAATGACAGGCAAACAAACCAGTGAAACCAAAACAACCTCAATTAGAAACACTGAAGTAAAGGAAATTTTAAATGCCATGGTTTTACAGTTTCTGCCTTCCACTAGCACCATATATGGAATAAAAATGAGACATGTTACAAAAATAAAATAAATAGTCATATAGAACGTTAGTTTCAATTTTTAAGTTCCTGGCTGCCATACAGTCCATCAACTCACCTCCTTGAACATATACATGGAACTGTTCCAATCACATCATGTTAGCAGCTATACACCCATAGATGCATGATAAAAATTCTGTATGCTCTGTGTACAGAAATAACCTCCTAATGATGAACAATTATTTGTTTGAAACATGTAAAGAATAGTTTAATTGGAATAAATTAATGAGGAAAAATGTGTATCTTGACAGTTATTCTCATGTATAGGTATCACAATGCATGGTTCAGAGAATGTAAAACTTCTTGAACATGTTAGGCTAATTTCGAATGTTTGAGAAGACCCTCTTTGAGTGTTCCCAAAGTTGCACAGTTGTCTGCCCAAAACAGCTTCTGTTACATTCTAATGAGATATAACAAACACACTGTGCTATCTGTTGTGACATTTTCTTTGGTCTGGTTGAGTGAGTGAGCACTGTCCTAATGTTCTAACAAATCCTGGTACGTTTGGCCACGTCAATCTAATTTACCCTGCATCACTGTTTCTGGGTTAAGTGCTTGGTTTGGTGTGATGGGCAGATTTTTCAATTCCTCCATTTACACACACACACACACACATAAGTTCCCCCAATTCATATATACTTCCATAATCATTACTGAACATTTCCTGCTATTCCAATTAACACCACCTGATACTAGTGACTTACATAGTTCTTCGTTGACTGACTTTGGATGTACAGTGACTGAAATTAGCCATCCAACTGAGTGTGTGCCACCTACCCGCCATTATATCTGATCGCAGAAACTGACCTGGTTTCCAAAATGTTGTGTTTTGTTCAGATGACAACACAATGGACACAATCAAGAAAACCTATAATACCTAATGCAATATTCCATCATCAGAACCCTTCAGAATTAGTGTAAAGCAAACAAATATGACTACTATTTATGTTTCATAAACATATTTTTATATGCAGTTAAAAGATATAGCAAAGTTGTGACCTTTATTTTCTAGCCCTGGAGAGGGGTCTGGGTCAGCCCCTCAGCTATTAAGCCTCAGTCATCCAACCTGTAAATCATCAGCATACTGACTAACAGTCAAAGAATTACCTTGACAAGGTCATCCTGTGTAGGGAATTCCAGACCACATTCCCGCCAATGGCAGTTTGTTTCAATGAAATCTCCAGGCTCATCTTTGAGAGGATCTCCAGAATCAGCACCACCTGGAGAACATTTGCTGCTACTACAATCTGAACCAAGTCCTCCTGGTACAACTCCATTGCCTGTACATTTGCAACAAATACAAAGATAGACGATAGTCTTGAATTCACTATTCAACTGTCATGTCTTGTTGGTTTGCCATTACAAGAGTAAGGTTTGTATGTCAGTTTGTACAGATAATTGTATGTGTGCTAGGATGATGTATTTGTCTGTACGGAGATCTGTGCATGTTCCTTCTCTAAAGTTTTTCTGAAATAAATTGTACTTAAATAATGAAACTCCTTAGTATATGCATACAAAATCCACCATATTACAACTCCAATTATGTAAAATGCATACTTTATTAAGTAGTGCTACATGTTGCAACCCTACAGCCATCATCAAGCTTTCAAAGTTTTACATATGTACATGCTTGTATCCAAGTATTAAGTTTTACTCAAGAGAATTAAATGTTGTTATGTATCCTGATGAAAACAAAGGCACAATCATAAAATATCCCTATTCACTAATATTTATCTTCTGATTATTTTGCTTCACATTCTTTCCCTGTATGTGTATTTTTTAAATTATTCATATCACAAGCTTCATATTAAAATCACAAATAATGCAATGCTTATTAGTGAACACATTCATCAGTCATTAAATTTCTAATATACATACTTTTCTTATCTAGTATATATTTTTAACCATACCAGATGAAAATTTCTATACAAATATGTACTTTCAACCATTTATCCATAAATTCTGAAATTTTCCTGTGTATCTGAGCTTGTCAGAAGTAAACTTGAAAGCGAATAAGCCTGTGTACATTATTCTTTTGTCTGTAAATTGTGTACAGTCACATGAAATTGCTAACCATCCCAGAAACAGTGCAGTTTTTTATGTGTCATTAGATACTAATAAAAGGAATGCAATTGTTGCCAAGGACAAGAAAGCTTAAGTACAGGCACCAGTAATTTATTGTATGGTCATCAGCTGTTTTCCTGATTGATAAGTAAGTCTTATGTTGAAAACCTTCTTCCAGTCTCAGGACAAATTTTATCCGTATCTTCTGTAAATCTGGTAGCTACTTTTATGTGGGTTGTAGGTGTGTATCATGTGGCCACATGACTGTAACCTGTCAGCTTCAAATGTACACCTGGTTTACTGCACATGCACCCTCATTTTGCATCTCCATTAAGCTTGCAGGGGCACAGTGCAGCGAGCAGGTCCCAATTTAATAAGCTGCTATAGATTAGAAAAGGTAATAATATTTTCCTCATGCTTGCCTCTAAATTTAACTTAATAAGAGTGGAGTTTTTTAAAATTATACTTAGTTAAGTTATGTAACCACATGCTATGAATATTCCCATCTTGCAGGGATGGACTGTTTCCAGATGAGTTACTCTTCTTCCTTCAAATAGACTAAACAGTATCAAATCCCAGAAGACGTACAGTAGCATCTGCCGTGTATAAAACAACAGTGTGCTTCCTGTTAGCATTAGGTTAATGTTTGTTAACGATTTTTAAAAATTTATTCAACAAACTTCGCTTTACCAGTGTCCACAAACTTGGTATTAGTTACTCCTCAACAGAATGATTATATAGAAAACTCAACAACATAAATAAATAGTCAATATCTGTATTTAATACAAGTTTTTTTTTAATTAGTTGACTTTTAGAAAAGCAAATTTCATTAAATAAAGAACTCATAATTATTTGAAATTAATAACAGTAGCTGAATTCAGATGATTTTCAAGAATTGGGCCATGATTTTTAACACATTTTGAAATATCATGAAATTTCCATTGTTTAAAGATGTGGACGACTCATCACGGCACCAGACTGGAAATTCTTCATTTGCTAAAGACTGCACAGCATCAGTAAACTCTTCTTCTTCTTCTTCACTCGTTCATTATGACAGGTGATGTTTCTGTGTTGGGTGTCGAGGAGCAGGTCAACCGTTTGTTGTTTCTCAAATAATTTTAACTGGAGATAGAAATGCACGTGAGTTCGTGATTTTTGGGTGTTTTTGCTGCACTTAACAAATGATTTAAATCCAGAAGCCCTGTTTATCACATACTTCATGTTTGTTAGAAAAAAGTCAAGGGGGCCAAAAATAAAGTTTGTTTGTTGTTTCACATCCTACAAACCAGTCAACCTTCTCATACTGAGATATGCAAAAATATCTTGTATATAGTTTTATCTTAGTGTTATGATTTATTAAACTAGGTAATGGTGGAGTAGGTCAACTTTTATTCACTATTTTCAATTAATTGTGAAGTAGGCGCAAGGAAACTGGACTGTCTAATAGTTCTTCAAAAACTATATTTTCAGCCATTGCGTTTGGTCTTAGAGCACTGTAGAAAGATGAAGGGATGAAGGGAAACAGCACACCATCTAAATATGATAATGATGTAAAATACAGTAAGAAATAATTAAAGGATTACAAAACGATAAAGTTTTCATGGCGCAACCCTCTCTAACCTCCTACAACAAACATAAAAACTGGTCAAGCTGTGCTTAAAACAAGCAGCACACCTTCCCCTTCCAACAACTGCAGTCTCTCCTCACCCCACACAGCTGTGTCACCTCCTGAAGTAACAGAACAGCCATGCTGAGAAAGTCCAATCTGGCTAACTCCTCAAGTGCAGGTGCACTGAAGATGAAGGTGAGTGGAAGCAGTACAGAACAGCATGGAGGTAACAGCTCACCCGCACCGTTACATTATGAGTTTATAAACACGCATTAGAGATGAATTTATATATAGTGTATGCCACAGACCAAACACACCTGGAGAGGATGCCCCTGCATTAGTACTCTTCATATTGCAGGGAACTATTCTTCTACAATATGATGCAGCATCACTCAATGATCAGTTCCTGACATTCTGAAGGATCTAAGTTCCTTCATCTTCAAGCATCAATGAGGTGTGATACATGCTGCCATGAGGGACTCAAGTCACACACCACAGATCATGTTTCTAACTTTTGAAAGCACCTGTAGCTCAAGACACACTTAGCTAGCATATAAATGTACATGCATTTACCTGCACTTGTGGGGTTGGCATTAGTGGGAACAGGTTCCCTCTTTATCCGTGCTTTCCGCTGATTTGCAGCACCCCCACCTGCAGCACTTGTGTCTGCCTCCACCACACTACTAGACACAGGGGAGTCCAGCTTCTTGCATGCATCCCCTGATAGCTGCTACCAAAACAATGACATATAAGGATTAGGCTGACATTACATATATTTTTATACTTGTACATATGTCTACATATATTTATATACATCCCTTTCTCTGTACAGGTTTCTTCAAGATAGAAGACATACAAGAATATTACAAACTGCTAATTAGTTATAAAACATCAAAATAAAGAAAAAAACATATACCTCTGTAGGCCAGGATATATGCAGCTGCCTCTGGAGTTGAAAACCAAATTTCAGTTTCAAGCAGATGCATAAGAATTTTCTGTTGCTAATCAGTTTCATATACCATCTGTGTCTTGTGATGTATGTAGAAAGGTAAAGATAAAATAAATCATATTTGCACTTCCTTTTCATTAAAAGATGTGAGAATGTGTGGAGCCTTACCTCCATACCAACTATGTGATTGGGTAGAGGGGGACTTCACTAACACAAAAACATGTAGAAACAGATATGAGATAAATTCACTTCCTAGTCTGTAAATTTTGATTACTGTAAAGCTAATTTCTTCAGAGCATACAACATAAACTATACAGGAATACACTATAAAAAGGAAGGAAAATGCCAGTAACTTGGAGATTCAGTGATCTGGGGCATCTTTTCTGACTTCACCTTCTAGCATATTGCAGTGTACACAACTAAATCTGTTTCCTCCAGTGATAGAACTCATAGCATGTAAAAATAATACAAAATTGTTTTACAGAAAAGCACAGATACAAAAATTCTTTCTTCTAGCCATTATATATATATATATATATATATCATAAAATCTATATTAATACAGTGCAAACCCACTGAAGAGTAAAATTAAATCTTTGTGTAATGCATGGATGAAAACACAGTACTTAATATTGCTACTTATTGCAATATTTCAGTGTTGATTTCTTTTTGGACTGCTTAACCCTGAAGGTGGAGGCTGAATACTCCTCTGAAATCTCAACATTTGCCAGTTGAGACAGTGTAAATTATTGTTTGATGATGGCTGGACTTCATATCTAAAGCATTTCAAAATGGTTTGATTTCTTCTGGTCACTTTCGCCATCCCTCTAACACAACACAATTACAACACAACACATTGTGTAATGTGCACGCTTTACACATGACAGCAACTAATGACACCCAAACTTACATAAATGTCAGAACTATCCAGTATGTGTAACTCACCTCTGTTTTAGATATGGAATGTCCTGTGGAAGGCTGCAAGGGATGGTGAGGTAGTGAGAAGAGCCCCCCTGGAGCTGGTGTCTGTGTTTGAGGGTGTGGGGGCAATGGAGGCAACAGACTCCCTGCAGCTGTTCTGAGGAGATGTGCCTGGAGTTGCTGCAGATGGGGTGCCATGCCAGGGTGCATCCCCAGCGCTGGACTGATTGCCCCTGCGAAAGCAATATCAATGACAGTGCCACATTTTCATTTCTGCCCTGTCCTTATTAAAGGAACTGGTAGGTTCAATAATGTAGTGTTCTGACAATGGTGTATCACATTTATAAACACTCAGATTTTTTACCATGTCCATTTCTTAGTGTTTAAAATATGTGTATATATATATTTACAAGTCCAACACCTGAAGAGTTCTAAATGTAATTGGCACACATGTGTACTCTTTTCATTTAGAGTGTGGTCTTCTATATTATGTCACTGTGCAGCCCAATATGTGATTAACATATTTTGTAGGGATGTTGAGGCCATGTAGTATATGGGTGATGACAGGAGACAAGGTGAAGAGGTTCAAATCCCAGTATAGGGGAACAGCTTTTTCTCTTCACACCATCTGAAGCAGTTTTTGGTCCAATCAACCACCTATCCAAGGCATTCCAGTGGTTCTTTCCCTGGGGGGTGCATCAGCCATGGTATGCAGCTGAACAGTCAGTTCCATTTACTGCTGAGTTTAAGAACGGGTACCATTGTAACTCCAATCACCCATTCAAGTTCTTCTGAATCTGTAGTATCCACATGCCTATTTGCATTGTGTTAAACTCTGGTAAAAGTAAAGGTAAACTTTACCCTAGAACAGGCCATGCAGGCCAAAAGGGAGAGTAGAGGTGTTGCTCTAATCTCTCTTTAATCTCAATGGTAGATGGAGATGGGTGGTGAACATCACATCCCTGCCGCTTGACGCACAGGGAAAACTGACCATTATCCATTGTACAGGAGGCTGGTTGGGCTCTAGGGCCCGTCTGAAAAGGTGCAGAAAATCTAGCCTCCAATGAGATTAGATACCCGCACCATCCAGCCTGTAGCAAGCTGCTATACCTACTATGCTATCCTGGCCCATGTCATGACTCAGACAATCATAATGTGTAACATAACTTCATTGTATGCAGCAAAAATGCATAATACGTCATACTAAATTTTGGGGTTTTTGCTCAGAATTTGGAGTATTATTCATGTGCACCCCAAAAGCTTCTATGCATACATCACAGTCCACAAACTACTAGTAGAAGTGTAGAATTTTAATGTAATATGGGAGGGCGCCAATGATTATCAATAAAATTCTGTGTCTGGAAGGCAAAAAAAATTAAATATATTCACATAACACCTAGCACTTGCATCTGAAGCACATATTACCTGCTGAAAGATGCCCATAGGAGCCACTGGCGCTCGAGCTTCGAGAGCCATTTACTATGGACACAAGAGAGTTTGGAGAGAAGCGGATCATTGAATTGATATCAAATGAATCTGAATATGGAGATGATGAGAGTGCTCTTTTCCTACTCTGGCGCAAGCTGCTGGGTCGAGGACTTGTCAGCCGGGAACTTGCTGAAAACAGAAAAATTTGGGTGTTAATAGAATTCTTCTAATGAAGTCAGTGTCAACTGTTAAGTTAACTACTGGTCCATGTGTGCAGTGGGTGACATGTAACAAACCAGACTCTCTCACAAGTATTCAAAAAATCAACCAGAAAATTTATTGGGGGACATGGTACATACAGGATGCACAAGAATTATTACTGGTGACAAAACCCGATGTTGGGATTTCTTAAACGCTGTTCAACCTCAAATGTAGAAAATAATTTGAGCTGTTGTATTAGAATTAGTTAGAATAATTAAAATGATGCTGAATTAAAGTCTTACTGTGTTAATAATTAACCTCATACACTTCCTACCACACTGACAATGGACAGGTGTTACTTCAACCACAATGTTTATTTATTTCTGTTTTTGTTTGCATTTATCTACCTATTTATTATTTATTTTGTTTCAAAATACACGTGTTTCACGTTATATGTGGAGTTTGTGATCCTGAAAATAGCCATAGGTGAAGCTGTCCCATTACAGGCCTGAATACGAGGCTCCCACAGTTTCCAGACAAACGGCACATGAGGGTGGTTCATGTCGGTCAGCCCTATGCACGGGCCCCCTCTACCCCCCTGTGCCCCCTCTTCCCCCATGTCCCACCCAGGCCAGGAGATACCCTAGTACTCATTTCTGTTAAGAGGCTGAGTCGACCCTCCGGCCATAGGCAATAAATGTATACGTAAATGGCATACAATTTCGTATTCTTGGTTGACATAAATCTGAAGATCGCCAGGTGGAAGCAGTTGTGATAAAATGGTTGATAATACAGAACACGGACTTCTGTCAACAGGGAATAGAAAAATTTTTTGCCCCATATTATAAATACTTAAGTTTTGGCGAGAGCTATGTGAAATATGGTGGGAGAGCAACGCAGTTATTAAATCTGAACTGCTCTTATTATGTCAATTTGTGTACATGACGGTAAAAGACAGTGCTACAGCTGCCTAAACCTTTTCCGTCAGTCCATACAAACAGCTGACTTTTAGTACCAGTAAATAGTTGTATACAAAAACACATGTAAATGTGGGGCCGCTAAGAAGTTTATAGCTTGGCATGCGTTCGCGAAGACAGTGGCACTGTACGTGCCACAGAACGTCTTTGGTGTAGCACTCCATGCGGACAAGATCGTAAAAGAACGGCATACATACATTTAAAGGTCGCGTTCGGTAAAACACATTGTAAATGACGGGCTGACACCTACGTCAAAATATTTTTATATAACTTAAAATTTAAGTACATTTAGATTAATTCAAAAAGAATTAAGTCCTTATACAAAAGTATGTTTAAATTAACTGTATGTTTATGTGGAAGGGTGGAACAGTTCAATTATTTCGGAAAAAAATTAAAGAATCAAAATTCCATTCACGAAGAAAGTAACAGCATACTGAAGTCTGGGAATGCTTGCTATCATTCGGTGACGAAACTTTTGTCTTCCAGTTTGCCCTCCAAAAATATTAACGTTAAGATATACAGAACTATAATTTTGCCTGTTGTTTTTTATGGGTATGAAACTTGGTTGCTCACACTGAGCGAGGAACGAGATGACAGGGGAGTGGAGAAGACTACATAAAGAGGAGCTTAGTGATCTGTACTCCTCGCCAAATATTATTCGGGGGATGAAATCGAGAAGAATGAGATGGGCGGGGCACGTAGCACATATGGGGGAGGGGAGAGGTGTATACATGGTTTTGGTGGGAAAACGTGAGGGAAAGAGACCACTTGGAAGACCCAGGCGTAGGTGGGAGGACAACATTAATATGGATCTTTAAGAAGTGGGTTTGGGGGGCATGGACTGGACTGATCTGGCTCAGAATAGGGACAGCTGATGGGCTCTTGTAAATGCTTTAATGAACGTTCGGGTTCCATAAAATGCGGCGAATCTCTTAACTAGCTGAAAACCTGTTAGCTCCTCAAGAAGGATTCCGCGCCGTGGAGTAAGTTTAGTTATGCAGGATGCAAAAAGGTTAATTTGTCCCGTGCATGACGGAGGCACAGTCGGGAAATGCGGATGTACCTTCACTTAGTCTCAACCTTGAGCTAAGTGTTAAACGTCACGCTCCGGCCGCTTTACCACAGGGAAAGAACCCCAGCACCAATTGAATTTGAGGCTTGGGGGGGGGGGGGGGGGGGGGGGGCGGGGGCCGGCTGGGGGGGGGGGGGGGGGGAAAAAATTTCCCAAACCCGGGATTTTAACCCGGGCCCCCCCACCCCGTTCC
>Ga0131853_10006096_pt1 | contig 21773 bp, 16 predicted proteins | sample TergutLab28metaG_FD_92764 | JGI IMG/M metagenome (GOLD analysis project Ga0131853, IMG submission 92764) | Labiotermes labralis P1 segment gut microbial communities from Petit-Saut dam, French Guiana - Lab288 P1 (version 2) (version 2) | ecosystem: Host-associated > Arthropoda: Insects >... | reverse complement strand
TTCTGCTTTAGTTATATTATTATTTTTCATATATCTTATTTAATTTAAAATAGAAAATATATATTTTTGAAAATTTAAAAAAAAAAAAAGGAGGGAAGGAGGGAAAGGGGGGGGGGGGGGGAGTGGGGCTGAAGAAATTTAATGTGTTATGACAGGGAACACTAAACACTAATGGAATATCACTTACCTACTTTACAAACTAAAAAAAGAAATTACACACCACAAAGTGCTCATGCAACAACCATGTAAACTTCACAGTTCAAGCACATTCAAAACAAAGACTATACCAAGAAATGGTGTAATTCAATATATAAAAAATACCTTATCACCAATCCGACATAGGTATTCTGACTTTTTTAGGTTGGCTTCTCTAACTTCCATTTCACCCAAATTCTTTTCAGCATCTTCAATAGTTTCCTCTAATTCCTTCAAATGTTCATCATTAGCACTCTTCATTTTGGCAAGAAGAGTATGGTCAACTTTCCAATCCAGGTCCCGGCAAACTTCTTCATAAAATGGTGCCATACCTGTCCATCAGAGTACAGAGTGTGTTAAGTGTTTCCAATATGAAATAGAAGAACCAATTGTGAAAAATTCTTGAAGATGAATGCAACATACACTTAACAACACTAATAATGATATAAAATGTATTGTGCACATAAAACTGGAATACTCTGCAATCATCAATCATTTCAACTTCCCTGATCTGTGCGATAAACATAAAAAATGTATCATGGGCAGCCATTATTGTGTCACTATACTGTATCTTTGAATGACAAACATTTCAGCATACTTTCATGAAATTAAATGAATGACCTCCTCTAAAAGAGAATTTACAGGCAACCTAGACACAACTGTCAAAGCCTAAGAAAATTATACACAAAAACAAGTTACCACACCAACTCATAAAACATCACACATGCACACATGTACACACACACACACACACACACAAAATGAAGTATATGACCAAGACAATCTGACCTGGTGTAAAACAGAAGACCTTTATGCATGCATAACTACTTTCCAAAATACTCTTCTAAATATCAATACACATTACTTTTATATGCAGGAAAGAAGATATTCATATTTGTGGAAGTTGCAGTGTGTATTATGTTTTAAAATGTTTCAACTGATCAAAAATGCACTTAGCAAATGTACATGAAATTGGCAGGCAGGGGAGGGGAGAGGGGAGTGACACAACCTGGCATGTTCTGACACTTGTTACCCTACACAGGTCAATCTTCATCTCATTCTACTGCGAGTACTGGCCACTAATGTTTTGTATTGTATTTTATTTATACATTCCACAAATCCATTAAAAAGTAGTATGTTGGATAAAGACCATGTCAATAGAAACATATATATTATTAAAAAAAAAGTAAACACAATAATAAAAAATGAAACACACAGTATCATATATGGAAACAAAACTCATTGGTCACAAGTCACGTACAAAGATAGTATTTACAGACAAAGTAACAACATTGTACAAGGCCAAGATAATACAAAGTATGAATACTTTAAAATACAGTTATAAACAGGCACAATATAACATAAAAACTATATGGTTAAACAATTTGTAAACATTAAAGTATAAACAAAAGAAATGAATTACTTAGAATGTGAATGGTTTGAGGCAATCGTATGTCCTAAACAATGATGGGGAATGTACAGTTCCATGACAGTGTAATATAAATAAAATAAATAGTGATAAAATAAATAGTGAATTTAAAGATATAAATAGGTGACAAGAAAAAAAACAGTTTTGTCTCAACTACCTTAGTTCAGATGAAACTTATCACCTCTGGAGAGGTTTATAATAAAAATATTTTTCTAATGAATACAATAAGCGCAGATATAAAAACTGTTTTAATTGTAATCCAAAATTTTTAGGATTATTTTATATATCTTTGACGTGTGAAGGGAGATTATTGTAAACCTTTAATCCTAAATTTACTGTGCTTGTTAAATTTTAAGTTTGTAACAAAGCTTCTAATTGGCTTTTCCTTTCACTGCCAATTAGACCATCTAGATTTATGTCACTGCAAATAATGTATTCTAGTGATGAGTTATAAAAATTTCTGAGTACTGTATCTAGCTTAGTTACAAACAGATTAAAATATCCGAACGGAGCTCTACATATTGAACTATACAAACTCTCTTGAAATTTAGACAGAGATTTAGAACACAGACTTCAAATTATTTTTCCTTACAATATTTTTCAACACTATGCTTGTAAAGTGTAAGACTTTTACATACACAGGTGCATACCCCTCCTTTTTCAAAGAATGTCCTAAAATAGTTGGCGCCCAGATTGTAACGATCTCTATAGGTTTGTTGTAGTTCTAAGTAATCTATATGGTGCTCTGTAAAACACAACATGTGAGGGAAGACTGGATGTAACTGAATTAATAATTTGTTTTGTTTTCCCTCTTAACCCTCAGACATTCCGATGATAAATATTAAGGGGTATTACAGCATTTGCTGGATTCATATTATTAGTTTTTATTGTGGCTTCTTGAAGCATATCTTTAGTGTTCCTGTTCTGTAAATTAAAGCAGTAATCTCATTACTTACATCTAGATTACTTTCACTTTGTCCATTTTCACTGAATTTTTGAAAATGTATAGTTCTTTCATCACTATTCACACCTAAACCACTTACCGTTTCATTGAATTCCACCATTACAACCACAAAAAATCTTGCTATCTGTGTGCTGGGGTCCTCCTTTAGCATTTAGGATGTTGAGTCTGGTTTATTGTTTTATTCTGGATGTAGGTTATGTTTGCAACTAGAGACTCTTTCACTTGTATTTCATTTGACAATATAAGGAGTGTCTCTCCATGTTAGACTTACTGGAATAATTTCTGTAGAATTCCCCTGAGTTGTCCTGATTGTTTCTACTACTCTATTGATTATTTCTACCTTGCTGGTATTCTTCATGTGTAACCTTTGTTGAGTGAAGTAATTCCTTGAGGGATCTGCATATACTATCCTTGTGGGCATGAGTTTAGTAACTAATTAACTTAATTTCCTGTTGAAATTTGTTGTTTTTTCATTGATACCTCTGGTTGCATTCAAATCAATTCAGTGGAGAATGTTTATAAGAGTAACATTTGAATGCTGTTTTTCCAGCAGGTACTTAGAAATTTTATTGAGTGATTTGGGCGTTGGTGTTCTGGAAATATTATTTGCTTCTCCCCAAAAAATGCAATGATCATCTTTAATTAGTTAGTATAATTTTTAACCATATTTATCAGGTTTCCTATATTTGCACATGGTTTGCCAAATCCTGTTACCATATATTGATCCTTCAATTTATCTTGAAGTATACTGGTACAGTCTCTTGCATGACAATCACCAATAAGTATAACATTATTTTTTTTTTTTGTTTCACAGTTTTGTTGTTGTTGTTGTTGTTGTTGTCTGTAGTGCCCTATGCTTTTTTGAACACAAAGACCCTCATGAGGTTATGACAGTTGGTACTGTAGACAATGGTTTTTGCTCTGAATCCTTTCTTCCTGCTACCATATCCAGCCGTTTGCGTTGGAAGTTATTTATGGCATTAAAATTCTTCTTCAGTGGAGTGCCCTCTTGAGACAACTTGGTAATCAAGTTCTTAGTAATCTTGTTCACTTATGGACAAATCAACATTACCAAACTAGCACAGCTTCACTTCAAAAAAATTGTCAACCACTCTTTCATTTGTTGCCTTAGTACCATTACAATGTATTTGGGTTTTATTACAACTTGTACTAAAACACTGAACATCCATGCATATTTCACTGCTACACTCGTTTACCAACCAGGTTGCCACTGCCACCTTGAATCATATCAAATGTTTGTTTTCAATATTTTGATAGTTACATCTACATGTGTTAAGCATCATTTCTTCCTTCTAGATTTATTAAAAGAAAAATTTATTTAGTTTCAATATGTAAATTAATACCCAATAAAGTTACAAAACTACTTGGTTAAAAATGAACATACAATATATATACACATGAAGCTGGGTATGGGGATAGCATAATCAGAAATAGTGGCTGGGCTACAAACTGGATGATCTGGTGTACAAATCCTAGCACAGACAAAGGACTTTTCTCTTCTTAAAAATGTCCGGACCAGGTCTGGGACCCACCCAGCCACCTATTAAATAAGCACTGGGTTTCTTCTCTGGTGGCAGAACAGGCAGGGTGTGCAGCTGATCACCACCCTAAAAATGATAGAGCTACACAACTACCCTCCCTGTATGCCCTCATGGCATGGAGAGGGACAACTTTATGTTTATACATATGAAACAAATAGGAAAGTCACTAACTGTGTAAGTTCCAATGTGTGTTATCAGTTAAAATGTTATGAATAGTCAAAGCAGACTTTGCAAATGTCATACATCGTAACGTACATGGTTACAATAATGGACAGATTAAAAAATACTAGCCAAACATAACCTCAAAACTGTTACCATCCAAGGGTCAAGCTCTTTCTCAATTGCAGGCTAAAACCACTAGACTACCAGACCCTGCTGCACAAAGGCTGCTGGTAATGCCTATACAAATATCTAAGCCTCTTTTCTTCATACTGTAGTATGAATTCATAAAAGGTAAATTTCTGATGCCAGCACCTAAATTATAAAGTAATTACATAACAAAGCACTTGTATGTATTGCCTGTTTAACTGTTCAGAACCTTCTGAACAATTAAACAGGCAATACATACAACACTGGAACCAACTAATCATCAACATATACAACCATCCTTAAAAAAAAAAAAAAGAAAAGAAATAAACACTCCACTACAAACCTATAATATAAAAAAGACCTGCAAGATATACTCCGAGCACTTTATTCTGCATATTTATCTATAACACCAACACAATAATAAAATTCATGAATTTTTTTAAGTCTTTTAATCACATTCGCTTTTTATTTGATACAATTTACTTAACACAGTAACATGTATTTTATCAAACTCTAAAACTGGGATCTCAATTCCCAACTTAAAACAACCATACACAGTTCCTCTTATGTATTTTATACTACTGGCCCAAAGATGACATTGAGGTCGAAACATTTTGCCAAATTAAATACATAATAATTATTAGTGGTGTTGACGTTATTTGTCTTATACATACAGTGACATACAGCAAACTGCTGTGGTATGGAAACACTCTGTGGTTGTCTTGCATATGTGGTTAGTTCAAAACTCTGGTGAAATACAGCTAATCCCTGGGTTCATTGACTGCCTCCAGGAAAATTCTGGGGTAATACTCCTAAGACCACGACGATTTAAATCTTAAAATTTCATCAAACATCTAATCCCTTAACACTAAAGAGCCTGAGATTAGTCCAGTAAAATAGGCCACAAATTAAGTCACTCTGAAGGGAGGATTAAGTTACAAATTATTTGACGTGAAAAATGACAGTTTCCTCACATGTTGGGGTCGGGAATATAACATAGCAAGAAATAGGTTACCTCCAAATTCCAAAACGGCATCAGTCTTGTTTATGGCTAGGCCAAGACATGTATTAACTTTCTGGCTGAGTAAGTTATTTACAACATTCCAGAAACATAATTTTTAATAGATACTTACTTTCCGCGATGATTGCCTCCATAAGCTTAGATTGGAGCTTCGCATCTCCACTATGGTCCGGTAAACTCAGCAGGAATTTCCATAATGCGAGTTCCAGATTTGGGTTCTTTTCCAGACCTTCTTCTTCTAAATTTTCAAGAGGCATGTTTTATTAAATTACCGGCCTAAAACTTCCAACGCGTAAAAACATCTACCACAACCTTGTCGTGTCACTCCAGGACAGGTAATTTTACTTTAGAAACATCCCCGTTGACCACTGTTTATTTTTTCTGCAGATGAAATGTACCTCTTTTGGAACGACTATGGGTAATGCTACAGCCCACGGATCAGGTCGATGTTCGATCCGTGGTTACACACAGTGTGATATGCACAGAACACACGATGTGTGCTGTTCTCATTTTTGTTGTTTTGTGGTTGCTGTTGAATTTGAATCCCATTTTTAAGACGTAGGATTGGATTCTAATATGGAAATTGATCTTAAAGCATTAGGACGGTAAGGCACACACACAGAAACGAGAGACTTTCGAAATTTACGAATTCAGTGAAATATTGTGGTGTGGACAAATTATAACATTGAAGTACTTGCTAATGCTTGTAGACCATGTACGGCAAGGTCATAAGCAACCTGTGGTTAGAAGTTGTACTGGGAAAGCGGAGTGTCATTTGCATTCCGGTATTATATAGGCGATATTTTGACGCCAGACGAAATTTGCGAATTTTTTCACCAGCTTAAATCCGAATCCCATCATACTCCTATAACAAAGTAGAGTGACAAGGGCATGTGTTGTAAATTCCATAATATCATGTACATAACTAAGACAGTGGTAAAAACAAATAGTGGCTCATGAAATTTAAAATTGGGGAAGGATTTTGCAGACTATTTGTGACATGTTCGCCAAGATTATAAAGTTTATTGGTTTCCGTGCGTATTCCATACCAAATTTGAATCGTACATATTTTTAAAAATTTAGTACATGTTTTTAAAAAACTGTCACTTTACTATTTACTTATATTTTCCTCTTAATTCTAATTCGCACTACAATCTAACATTCTGTATCTTTAGAAATTCACACTATAATCTTTCTTTGGAATAAGTCATGTGACAACAAAAACAGCAAAAATGACTCCAATTTAAGGCTGTATTCAGTACTTTAATTTACATTCCAAGTCGGTTTATTGCTGAAATTAAATTTTTTTCAATATTTTAAGATGTTACTTTTTTTACAACTGTATGATACAATAAGAACACAAAACTGTCATATTTACAATTGAGCACGTCCACTCTACACATTTACCTTACTGCTTCACACTTAAAAAATGTCCACCATAATCACAAGTATACTCCTACTTTGTCATAAAACAGTTTTCAGCATTCAGAAATGCAATAAATTATACCAAAGAAGGAAAACATCTTTTATAACACTAACATGTGAACATGTTGCTTTTCTGCAGCACAGCTGTATTTGGAGTACAACAGAAAGACTAATGTTTAATTACCTAGAAATCTGTAGCCTAATGAAAGCTTGAATTCGAAGATTGACTTCAGTGATTTATACAGTACTACTGTAATGAAGTTACTGGTGACCATCAATGTGAAGCATTATCAGTACCTGTAATGCTAGAAATTTTGTATTTCAAAATTGAGTCCAGTTCATAACAAATTCCTTACTTATGTCAGAATGTTTTTGAACAGCCCAAACACTCAAACTTGGGATAAGACAAAAACATTTAAACCCTTCATAATAAAGCCCTAAGTCATTCTCTGTTCCAAACATTGTAATTTCACTTGTTTATGTTAAAACACATTATAAATGACACACTGATGTACACTACTTAATAATTACATTCAAAAATGGTACACAGACAGGCGTTAGTTAAATTCCTAGCATCTGTGCATTGCATACCTTAGAGAATGACATTAAAAACATGAAATGTTAATTATTTTAAACAGTTTCTCCCAACTTACATAGAATACCTTGAACGTAACATGTCAGGACATCAAACTTCCCTGATTATTACCATGAAGGGTGTGCATAGTGAGGAGCACAATGCATAATGCTGTGAAAAGGATGGATAAGGGATCAATACAAAGAGAAAATACCCTATAGTTTCTCCTAGATATCAGCAACCACAGCCACATTACCAGTCATTGCAATATACAACATAAACTGTTGTTATGCACAGAATACTGGGTAAGGTATAAACAATACCTTAATTAGTCACTTCTCTATAATTACACAGTGCCTCTAAAAATTCTGAGTATTTACTTCAAGAATCTTTCCCCAAGTGACAATTTTTATGGCAAAAAATGAAGAGAGTCAGAGAATGTTGGAAAGATTAAACATTCAAACAACCAAACTAATGTTAAAACCTGTTACAAAACACACGAGATTCACATGATTTTGTTAGGCTCTCATGACATGAACATAGTAGTGTCAGTTTTTTTTTAACTGGATGGTAAGAGTCTGATACTGGATGTAAATTTCTTTTATCAGTTATTTCAGCACTGCACTCAAAGCAACAGTAGCCACACTGAATGCAGGGTAAGATGTTTTTCTGCAATATAAACATAGGAGACAAAGATAACCATGCCCACAGCAGCAGTATTCAACCACATCACATCCATGAGAATGGTGGTAGCAATGTGATGTAATGGCACTTGTTACAAATATTCACTTCTCCTTATAATGTTCATTATTACCGAATACCGATGTTCAGTGGCTGCCTTAGAACAGCTGTTCAATGAAACTGTTTGGGTTCTGTGATCACAATTAAGCAGTGCAAAATTTGACCATGATACTGTGGTCAAGACCACAATCTAGTATGATGGGAGATTATACAAATGTTACAATACCCGTGTGGAGCATCATTTGTGCATTGGTAAATTCACACATGATGACAGCACAGGCCAATGAGAATGCCAAGTTTGAAGCTTCAGAAAGAGGCATCTCAAATAAGCAAGATCTCCCAGGTCACACCTTAATATTTCTAAAAGTTACATCAACAGTCTTCACTACACAGATTCTGTTGTTTAAATCAGGTCCTAAGTGTTCCTCAGTGAACAATGAAGTGATTGTATCTATGTTGTACATAAACATTTGAATACTGCATAAAAATGCACAGTTATGCACATTCCATAGCCAGCATGCTACAAAACAGCATGTCTTCACAACGTTGACTATTATAATACTTATGAGAGACTACTCTTGAACTGGCATGCCTCCATGGTCAGCATGTTGCACCATGAATACTGAAATGAATATCTGGAAGATACAGAGTTTTAATTTGTGGAATGGAATCTGAGGATTGCTCTGCCTTGTATTTCTGACTGACAAAGTTTTCTCATGACTTCACAAGCTTCTTCTGCTGGGAACACAGAATGTGGTGGTGGTTCAATCTGCAAGAAGAAAGAAGGGGCAGAGAATTAGAACACATTCATAGTAAGCTTGTTTCTACTGCAGTTTGTTTTGAATATGACATTCCCTTATTTAAACAGATTTTGTCTGATGTTACTGCAACTAATTTTGACATATTGTAGGGTTTATATTAGAATTAATGTAGAAGAAATGTCAGTCTCAAGTTGACTTTCTCAACAATAGTTTTCATTTAGGAGTAATTTTCAAGCATGGTCAAGCATTGCCTTCAGGAAATTTAAACCTGTAAAACACACTTACAAAACCCTTTCAGACAATACAGTACTTTTGCAGGAAATTTTTCTATCTTTATAAATATGTGGGTTGGTAATGCAGCACATTCATCCCTTGCTTTTTGCAAGGGTTAGGTTCCAAGATGCCCCCATGCAAAGCCAAACTCCATGCATAATAGACTGCAACCCCTCCCCAAACAAACAATGCTGCAGTACTCTTTTAGTGTTTTTCCATTCTTTGCTGAAAAACTATGATAGGAGGTGCCCCTTTATTTCCTTCAGCATCTTTAACATCATGTGGTATGACTGAAAGACCTGTTCAGATTGTTGAACAATTCTGATGATCCCATCCACTGACAGGTCCAAGTGCCTTATTTTTATTCTTGGGGAGACCCCGTGCATTTGCAAAACCACAAAATACAAACCTGCAAAAAGTGAGCAATGAGTGTACTTGCATTTCACAAGTACCGGAACCAAACCCTGGCTGTGGTCTGACAATCCTGTGGATTTTCCTTGTTATGCCAAGTATTTCCCAACTTTAAGACAATGATCCTATTCTCCCACATCAGGCTTGACAATTATATGTTCATAATGAATATGACATTACTAGCATGATTGACTGTTAATACAATCTCCAGTAATTGATCAGAGACATAACTGCCCATTTCAAAATTCATTACCACAGCACATCGATCTGGAGTGACATGGGTGTAACCTTCTAAATCCTTCACAAATGTCTGTGAATGTATGAAATTTATTTCCATACTGACAGGAATCTTTTTGATGGGAAAAAAGGGTGCTTTTCAAGCTTGGACTTGTTCTGTGTCCACATCCAGTTACAGAAATTAGTAAAAGCAGCTAATGTGAAAGATTCAAATATAAGTTATCATTCAGTGCATTCTCATATCAATATTTTGCACAGCATGTAATACTTCTTACACATCTGTGTATCGGTGGTGATATGGTAAGAAAATATTTTTATGCACTCCCTTGCCTCAAGGTTGCCTTATCTGAGTACAGATTTTGGATATGTGCAAATGTTATACCCAAAGATAAGATATGAGAGGATAACTATCGGATGGTGACTTGGTAGGATGTGCAAGTTGGTCACATGGATTCTTAAGGTATACATAGAAAACCATGAAAGGTTTAGGTAGTAGACATGATTTCATGGTTGAAATTATGCTGGGGACTTCTAAAATATGAAGCAGGATTGCCAACAACTTTGCAATTATAACTGGCTTCATCACTGCCATCTTCATTACCAACACCACCACCACCACAAATCATCAGTGCCCACAAAAACTCCTAAAAAATTAGATAAATTAAAAAATATCGTGAATAAGAATGTCAGTTCTTTCATCGTGTTATTCTAAACAGCACTATGTGTGATACAAATTTTGACTAAAATCCCTTGTTGTTCAGAGAAGAAGAAAAAGTAGAATTTCTCTACATCAGGTAGAATATTCAAGAGATTTCAGATATGTGAGCATAAAATTACACATAACTGAATAAGTGTAAGACAAATGTAGACACTTGGAAGCCACTAAGTCAAAAACACATTGATTAAAATAATCATTTCTCAGGCATTTACTTCACCTACAAAAGAATTTACTGTTTCAGCTGGCAAACTGACTCACCTTTCCAAAGTCTGAAACATGCAACACACTTTGATGTGGAGTGTAATTTTTATTATAATTACAATTATCCAACCAAAGATTTTATTTTAATTTTTGGCTCATGTATGCAGCCTATGTAATGTCCAACACGTAATGTCTCATGAATCTGAAACATCTTAATAAAATTAAAACATCTCTGGCAGATTCTTTACATGCAGATCAGTATATTCTCTGTACCTCTCCTGTTCCCACAAGTACAACCAACTGTTGTAGTTGTTCAATGGAGCCCATGTCAACAGACTTGATACACTGTTTGCGTTCTTCTGCTTTGCGGCTGAATTTTGGGAGCAATTTCTCGGCAACTTCAGAGCTGATAAACACAACACCACCCTAAAAGTAAAAGTATATAATTCCATGTTACTATCGTCTACTTTGTAAGTGAAGATATTAAATTTTAATTGTGTTACAAGCGTACCTGACTCAGACACTGGAGAGATCGGTGCAGACTTCGTGATGTGGTTCCAAAATCAATGACAATATCAACTGTCCCATCACAGGCATCTTTAGTGCGCTCAATAATTTGGTTTTCATACAGGTCTTCATTCCACTGCACCACATTTACCCTTAACAGGAAGGTAGAAAGTTAATAAAATAAAACATAGTGAGGCAGTGATGTTACTCATACAATGCTCCCCTCTTTTTAATCCTCACAAGTCAGGGTACTTGTAGATCACCTTTCTTGCTGATTCATTATGTTGTATAACAAAAGACCATGACATTTCTCCCCCTTATATTTATATATATGAAATAGCTGTTTTAGCAATATTAATGCATTAAATTTCCAATTATTTCCTGCCACTTCCCACTGGTAAATCAAAACATGCCACATGGAACACTGATGCTGAAAATCACAGAATCTCTCCAAGTGGACAGTGTATTCCAGCCCCTGGACAAAAGGGAAAGAAGTCACAATAAACTCATGCAAAAATAATGTGTACCTACTTCCAGAAGATTGGTCGGGAGAGCATACAGCTATGCCACCGATTTTTGTATGAACAATTTGTACCTTGTCTGGGGGGGGTAGCTGCTGGTCTTTACACTTGCAGGCTCATTATGAGAGGCTGTTGTCTCATTACGCAATAACACGCCAGTGGTGACATGGTAACTATTACTTCCAAATTAAAATCTAAAATATGTACATTTCCTTTCCCAAAACAGAAGGGGGCCATCAGCTTCAAGCAGATACTACACAAAGAAATATGGTATAAGCCATGAACTAGCTGGCATATGACACTGTTGTAATGACAAACAACAATGAAACATTGTTTTTGAATTTTAAAAAACAATTCAGTTGTACAAATGCAGTTTACATTTGACTGTCATTGACAGTTCCATGCTGCCATGTTAGGTTTACAAATATTTCAGGAAGTTGTCTTTGAAACAGTTATTACAAATCAAACTTATACCTTAAAAAATATATATATCAGATAATCCTATAAATACATTTTACACAAAGATGATGAGCCAGATGTATGTTCTTGGGTGATATAAAAATTATTAACAACATCATGATGTAATAGTGCAGTATATTCCTATTTTGCCTTCAAGAAATATGTATCACATGAAACCACACATTCCCTTTCAGAGGTTAAAAATTGAACATAAAATTTGAAGTTCTCATCACTTTTTTATTAGAAAGACAGGTGTAATGAGATAAAGTGTAACAAAGAGCATTTTAACTTCATTTATAGGAAAACATCAGCTTTAGACACATCACATGCCTGAGTGGACAACTCCATGATGTAATAACTTGGTCTTTTACGATCTCAAATGGTGACAATTTTTCTGTCAATACCATCTTACAATGGCAACGAAATTGCTATTGTTGTCTTGGAGTTAGAAACAAAATCTGACAAACATCTGTGGACAAAGGGAGCCAGGGTAGTACTGTTGGTGTAGTGACCATGCTTGGGGCTGGATGATATGTGGTACAAAGCCCAACAGGGTCAAGATATTTTTATCTTTCTCCAAAATGTCCAGACCATGTATGGGACCCATCCAACCACATATTCAGAATATAATTGGGATCTTTCCTGTGAGAAAAGTGGCTGCAGCATGAATCTGACCACTATAAATGCGAACAAGGCTAAAAAGGAGTGGAACTAAACTCCATTCCTCCTATACATCTTCAGGGCATATAAAGGGACAACTATTTGCAGTTTTTCTTGGATAATATACATGTTACCAGCTAACAGACAACTTGAGAAGCCAATGCCTGCTATATATGGATGGGGAAACTGTTTCTGTGGTCTGCAAGTGTGTTTTGCACAACACAGGCTTGGGAGTAATTTACATCAGTCGGATTCACAGGTGCTGTTGTGATGAATGTCTGCAATTTTTTGGACCTGTACCACTTTCTTCATGTTCATCCTTACAATTTATGTGAAGACTTACTCTTTATATTCCTTGGCTAACAGGAAACCTTCATCTTTGAGAGAAGCAACAGTGAGAGACACCTTATCCTTCATGCTCTGGTAATGGTGGCCAGCAATACGCATGGCCCACAATGCTAGGCCACCAGTGCCAACAATTAGGATTTTACACAAACCTATGACAAAAGAAATGCCTTCATTTAGAATTAAATTTTATGACAAATCTAAAATGTCATCATTTTGTATTGATATGTAGTAGTATTTTTAAATTTTTAATTCTTTATTTTATCTTAGACTTTCTGAAAACAAACCATTATCTCCTCGTTCTTGGAGGATGTTTTGAACATATTCATGTGCCTTGAAGACAGTATTCATGGCAAGAAGTGCACCAGTGGGCAACATGGCAGCAACACTCAGTGATATTGAATCAGGAATTTTCACCAGGTACTTGAGTTCCGGAACAATGATGAACTCTGCATATCTGAAAGTCAGCATCATAAGCCAACACATAACACATGCATCATCTGCACAAACCTCAATGTGGTATGCTGCATTAGGTATGAAATCCTCATGTACTTGGACCTTCTTAATTGGTACATAGTAAACTGATATGGCCTACTAAAACCAGCATTATTACCCTTATTATAAACAGCTAAATTAATACACTCTTGTCTACTGCTAAGGTAATTCTTTCTTACTCAAAATGGATTAATAATTTTATGCATCAATGCAGGGTGACTACACAAAAAACTGCAACTTGTACCAAAACAGGAATCTGCAGGATAGGTAATTTATAGTTTGTACTTTAGTCATAATTGCACAAACAACATACATATAAATACATAAAAATATACACAGCATGCATATAAAAGGGTGTAGAAAGAGCATTTGTCATGGTGGCACTTAACAACAGTAACTGTACAATATTATGTACAAAACAAGTCAAATTCACTAAAAATGTAATAACCTAAACAAGAAAATAAAAACAATGGTAATTACAATTTTGCTAACTTCATATTAATTACTATGTAAAAAGAACCAAGATCATGGCATGTTTTGATTAAACTACTCCTCCATACTATAGAAGGAATTATCCAAAATATATCTCTTTACAGCTGTTTTAAAATGTTTCCCATCCCATAAGTATATGATAATTGATGGCAAATTAATATAAATCCTACTTTCCACATTTAAAAAACTCATTTTTGACATAATGTTATATTTGATAAAGGTAAATTTAAATTAGAATTGTATCTTGTATTGATATCTCAAACCTCCAAACTGGATAGAAATTGATCCCTGTTTGTAATAATAAATAAAAGCAAAGAGAATATATATTCAGATTGCAGCGGTAAAATATTTAGGTGTCTGAACAACTCACTGCAGGAGTCCCTCCTACCAGAAGTCATAATAACCCTAATTATTCTTTTCTGAACTTTGAAAATACTTTTACTGTAAGATGAATTCCCCCAAAATATTATACCATATGACAGAACTGAATGGACGTAAGAAAAATAAGCCAGTCTTAGTGTTTCTAAAGACATGAATTGTTTGACTGATCTGATTGCATTACAATGATTTATTTAATTTATATTTTAATTTCTCAAAATGATACTTCCAAGACATGGAAGTATCAATAGTCAATCCTAAAAATCTGGTAATACAGATATTAGTAATGTGTTTGTTTCCAACAGATATTTGGGTACCAATCTGTTGATTCAACCACACTGCCCACAAAAAGTATGCAGAATTTCTTACCCATGTGGAACCCCTTCATATGGGTACAAAACAACTCGATCTCCAACTCTGAGCTCTTCATTTTCTTCAACCTCTATTCCTAATGACTCAACTATCCCAGCCACTTCATATCCAGGAAAGAGTGCCCCATCTCGTAATCCATGATGAGCAGGGCTCATTGGTGGAAGGACTGCTGCACTTCCACAAGAGAGATCTTGAGATATTTCACTTGACAGACTTGATGTACTAGACACACTGGAGATACTGGAGATGGAGGGTGATCTCCGAAGACGGTAGCAGGCACCAGCACACACCACCTATACAAGGCCATAAAAGTGCAAAACATAACTTTTCTGTCAAAATGCTACATGGATAAAGAGTGTACTTCTTATCATGGCCCTGGGCAATAAGCTGTAATAAAGTTGTAATGGAAGCATTATTGCATAGGAAGCCTCTGTCTCAAAGTGCCAACTTCCAACTTCTAAGCAGACCTCACACTTTATGCAAATATTTCTTGATATACAACAGTGCTCTTGACTTGAAATATTAGCAACATTTCTTCTAATCTTGTCTTTCAATTCTTGCAAAGAATGTGGATTCTCATGGTTGGGAAATCTAAAGGATAGGCATTACTTGGAAAGTGTAGGAATATGTAGGAGGACTATATTAAAAAGGATCTTAAATAATAAGTCGGGAGGGCATGGTCTGGAATCAGGAGAGGGACAAGTGGTGGGATGTCATGACCCACTGGTTCTGCATCATGTGGGAATTTCTTGCCTAGTCAAGAATCTATTCACTTCTCTGGGGTTTTGCTCCATGGAATAACATACCTGGAGGTTTTGGTATGTCAGTCAAGTCTCTACTAGCAATAATTGTATGGTAAAGGCAAAGGTGTTCCTGTATATAATGAAACACTACAACATAAAGGAACATGGGCAAAAGGAGGTGAAGCTCCACACAATCTTAAGTGCAAGATTGGGAGTGGTCAGCATCACTTTACCCCTGAGGAGCCTCCCCAGTACTCACTGGCTAGGCCCCAGAGGATGCCTGGTCACTTCCAAGAGGAAGATACTTTTCTTATTCCTGCTGGCAATTGAATCTTGATTATTTGGTGGTGTGTCCTGTAGCTTAATCACTATGATGACTGGACAACAGAAACAGGTTTTGGGTGCTTACTGTAGCACATATAAAAACATATTTTTTCCAAAGCTTCACAATGAACAGATACAAAAATTATTATTCCTTGTATTTTTTAGACTAATCACATTTAACAAAAAAAAAACGTTTAAAATTATGTTTCTGGCTCTAAATGTCATACCAATTTTATGTGACCTAGCCTGCTGATCTGTTATACAGCGAGTCATTTCCGAGAAACTGAAGAAAATATCTTTTGTTCTCTATATACGTGGGGTACAAAACCAAACTACATTAGTGTGAGCTCCCACTACATAATTTCATTGAAATTTCAGTCGACTTGGAGATAAAAATACGCATTCTAATAACAACCTTGCTATTATGTCATAATTGGCCTACTGGTACGTCCCTAGTTGCAATCCACATGCGTTCTGACGTCTATTCACGGTATGGTTTCGAAAAACTGGTTACCCTCCGGCCTCACATGAGAAGCACTGCTTTAGCTGTATGTAGAATACAAACCGAGGCATGTGACAAATCATTAGTTTCCTACAGCAAACACCTCCCTTTACGTTTAAGTCCGGAATCATTGGCGTAGATTTTTGGGCCTCCATGAAAATCTTACCGACCGGCCGTCGTATACATGAGATACGCTACCATTTTATATAAGATTGTCATAAAGAGACCCGGTTTTCAAATAAAGCAGTGAATTAAATATTTTCCCATCTCTGGTGTCTCGCGAATAAGTTCCAGTTCGGTTACACAGTGGGCGGTAGCGGCAAAAAATGGTTAGTTGCTATGGGTGCTAGGCCTTGCTGCACGTATGGAAGGAACCCCATGCTGGGCATACGCTTGCTATATGGCAGCTCAAAATATATTTTGTAAACGAACAATCTATATGGCCATTAGCAGTGTCATAGAGATTAATTAAAGAATGGGCATTTATGAATATAAATATGGCATGTAGAAACTCACGTACAAGTAATTCCTAGTGCTTCCTGCAGTATTCGCACTTGGTCACATGGCCGTGTGATATACGGGAGAAAGACTTGGGGATTTATCACGCGCAAGAATCGTGTTCGAATACCGCCCTCGTTGTTGCTGGATTTCGACATGTTTCTGGGCAGTTAGTGCTATTCTGTGACTGTAAATGTCTTGCGTTTGGCATTTCCGTTGTCCACAGCGCTCTATTGCGTATCTATAGAGAATTCCAAGCCTTAGAAATTTAAGATTTCAGAACTGGAACAAGCCACACTAACCCAAGGTCGCTGAAAAGAAGTACTACTACCCGCAGTCTACTCTGGCGATCAGTTATCAGACTCAAAATGTTGGTAGGCGGTGCAGGTAGTGTCGTAATATAACGTTAATTCTTGGCCAACAGCGTATCCATCTTCCTTTAATTTCGCAGTTTAATTCCCCTCCACAGGGATTTTCTGCGTTTAAAAAGAGGAGGGAGCTAACATTGCAATACAGAAATGCGACGCGAAAATACGGGTTGTCCCAGGGAATTAAAAGAGTTTCGTAATTACACAAACCTAAGATGACTATACTCAAGTATATTTGTACAGCATATCTGTTCTAGCCACGTCTCCTTGCATAATGCAATGCTGCTCAATTTGTAATGTGCTGGGGGAGTGGTGCTGTGTAAGTTACAACAGTCACATTTGGACAGCCCTGGCGTGTTGATCGATACGTCGTCACTCCGTGTTCACGTGAACAGCAGCAGCAGTGAACGCATGAGCACCGGGAAGTAGGAGTTCCATCGAGGCCAACCAAGCACAACGAGTTGCGTGTGTACCAAGCCTGCGTTCCATAAACAACTTTTAGATCTAATCTCCTCTATAGCCCATGCCATGCCGAAGCACAGACTCTCATCCCTGCAACCTTTACGTATGTAGAGAGCCTTTAAAAATGGCCGTATCCTTCTACGTAAATGTTGGAATTGTACCTTAAAATAACACACTATCGCTTCCTTCCACAACTGCACATCATTACCATACGTCCTCAGACTGACCGATCGTATAAGAGGCGCAATTAATAACCGTTAAATAAACAAACCAGAATAATATTGTGTTTCAAAAGTTCTTGAACGCGTAGAATTTTTGTGCGTCACTTGATGTAAGTTCGAGATCAGGAAAATACTTGACAACACGGCCTTTGCTCTTCTGAGTAACTGTGCGGCGGTGTCGATTGGGTAGTTGGTCACCGACGTTTCGGGACATTTTCAAAGACCAAGCAGTCCACAAAGACTGCTTAATCATTGAAGATGGGACCAATATGTTATCCTAAACGTCGGTAACCAACTACTAACCTACGATGCGCAAGGTCCTAGAAGGACGAAGACGTCAGCTACACTACGGAGTCAACCTAGCACCATGCTTCTGACAACAAATACCTATTAAGCCTTCTACTTTTTTTTTAGAACGTCCTGCGATTGTCGTACACAGACATACATCAATTACTGTCCTTTTGCTTGGCCAGGCCCCATTAGCACACGTACTGTAGGTTTTCCCCCACTTTCCGCTCCTTGATTAATTTGTGTTTCCTGTCGGTATGATGCAGGACCGCTACTTCTTATGTGACCTACGCAATGTGGAAAAATGCATAAAACATCCTGGTAAACATGTGTGATTTCAGGTGTCCGCCGCGATGTAAATAAGATCTACGCTCTTCTGGGATATTATGCAGCGTAGAGTTGTAATTCCGTACCGGCGTTTCGGGACAGTCTATCGGTCTCATCTTCAAGGGTCAAGAAGTCTACTTTATACTGTGTAGTGTCCCAGAAGAGCGCAAATCTCATCCTGGGAAACGTCTTCACAATCCCCGAAACACCCGAAGTATTGTAAGCAGCGATAACCCCATACCGTTCTTCATCCTTTCCTGCCATCAGTTAATTTCGGTATGTTTGTTTCCTTCCTTGACTTGACCAAGCATTTCCCTTCGTTAACTCCACTTTTGTTGTAGCAAAGTCAGGTGAAAATCTGGGATAAAAATGTAGATTCTTTTGTCTATTACGAACACATTCTTAACTGAAAGCATACTGCAAAATAAATTTAAGGTGTTGTGACCTGGCGCACATCGATGAAAATTACAGGTTTCTTTTGTAGTCTATAACAAAGTTAGAAAAGACCAACAAATTTCTTGCCAGGAACAATAAAAGGAACCAACATTCCGACAACTGAACAAGATAAACGGCCCGAAAGATAATGCAGTGCAATAATAATCCCGCTCATGTTTCATTATGTAACAATAGATCGTTTATTCAGGTAAAATATACAAATAGCTGATTCGGAAGACCTGATAGGACCTAAATCCTGGCAAATTCGTGTTATCAGCATTCGCGACTCTCTGTCAGCCAATACTTTTAACCTACTGAACTACTAACAGTTCCGTTACATAAACTCCAAATAAAATCCGGAGTCTCAGAAGGCCAGTCGTTCACGCAACGACATTACAACAAGTAGTTCAATTTCGTCGTGTCACCGCTTTATGGGCCTTGTGAATGACAAATTGTGAGAACAAGCAATAGTGGCTTATTGAAAGGTAGTGGTCTATCGTTTGCTTGGATGGAGAAAGAAATCTAAGATAACCTGCTAAGACTCATGCATTAGAAATGATTTCTGGGCGACATTTGGACTCGGGCCTACCGAACACGAAAAAAATGCTACCCACCACAATATGACTTCCTGTCGCGTCAACAATAATTATGATCTGACGGCACTGCCGCTTGTGAAACTGCAGAAATACTGAACAGAATTTTGAGATGACAATTCCAGACTTATTACGTAATGGCATCAGTTTAGACTGCGAAGGGTTGGGAGCAGATTGTCCTCTCAGTAAATGGCTACAATTGGTGAGTTAGTTGGGCATTCAAGGTCGAAGTTAAGTAGCAGTGCAGTGCCCATGACAAATCTGTTGGACAGTTCTACATCTTGTTATGTTAAATGCACAACACTTCTGAACATATTCCGAGAAGCATGCTTGTGGTGGCGAACTAACTGTTAACGACGACGATGGAATGACTACTGCAGAAACACATGAAAAATCCGAAAAGTCTGATTATAAGAACTTGTAAACAATTTTTGCTGCAATGCATAATTGGGATTAGGTCCGTAATGAACGGAAGAACTGGGAGGCACTGAGCCGATTACAAACCGATCCTGGTGGCCGTGCGGTCGAACGCGTTGTTCTGTGGGCGCTCGAGTGCTGGGAATGCGCATTCAAATCCCGCTGAAGGCATGGACGTTCGTCTCTTGTGTTTGTTGTGTACAACGTTGGTAGTGGCCTCTGCGCCGGAGCGAAAGCTCTCTATGAGGAATCATACCTGGTGTGTGTGTGTGTGTGATCTAGACCAGTGTTCCTCAACCGTCGGGCCGCGGCCCGGTACCGGGCCCTGGCATCAATTATACCGGGCCGCGAGAGATTCTCCTGGAATTGACAGCTAATTTAAATGTAATTTTATATTTGTCAACATGCCACACCATCCACATAATTCTACTAATACTCTTTATGATTATGCCATAATTAATTATTAATGCTTTTGTTAGTTTAATGTATGAACTTAAAAAAAATCTGTTGGGATCGGGCCCTCGTCTTACGAAAAAAGAATTTACTAGGCTGCGGTCTCACAAAGGTTGAGAAACACTCTAGACACCTCAAAACGTGGAAGGCCTAGGCCGAGGCTATGAATGAATAGAGCACATTCATTCATAGCACGAACACTAAATATCTTAAACTTTATTTAAGGACTTACTTAATGTGGAGAAATGTTAAAACGCAGATGTCTGGACACGTCCATGTCTAATTAAAATAATTTTATAATGTATTTAACCATAAACTGATTTTTAAGGACTTTAATATTTTAATTTTAATTCTATTTGGGGGGGGGGGTCAAAGGCCGCCATGGCCTCAGGGGTTATACAGATGCTGATATGTAAAACCCATAAATCCTGAGAAAACCAACTGCTACAACAACGGCGGCTCTGTCGGCAAATCCCAGCCCCACGTCCATGAAGGCTATGGCCGCGTGACCCCTGGGCAATGCAGCTAAAACTGCAGCAGACGGGAGAGGGTGCAGGCAAAAGTCCAGCGCCTTAAAACTGGGCCCATTCAGCTAAGGGAGCACACCCCTACAGAAAAGCATGCAGGTCTAGAGGCATCAAGGTGGCAGTCTCACCACTAGACTCACCCTGCGACGGGCCGGTAACCTATCCAGAGGACACCAAGATACTCGTAAAATCCTCAAAAGGAAGAAGCGGACCGACACTCAATACGACAACAAAGCCAGGTTTGACGGACAAAGATTTGGAAAACTAAAAGTAGCCATATGGAATGTAAGGGGAATTGCGGAGAAAACGGAGGAATTACAAACAGAACTGCTGAAAAGGAAAACTGACATTGCCATTATAACATCAATGTATTAGACAAAAAACGGGAACACAGAACATAGTAAAGGGAATAAAACAGTACCAGAAAAAGTGGCTACAACATGTACAGAGGATGAACACAAACAGACTACCAAAACAAGCACTACAATATAAACCAAAAGGACGAAGGAACATAGGACGACCGAGGAAGAGATGGAGGGACCAACTTCATCTTGAGGATCAAGGA
>Ga0131853_10006095_pt1 | contig 21774 bp, 11 predicted proteins | sample TergutLab28metaG_FD_92764 | JGI IMG/M metagenome (GOLD analysis project Ga0131853, IMG submission 92764) | Labiotermes labralis P1 segment gut microbial communities from Petit-Saut dam, French Guiana - Lab288 P1 (version 2) (version 2) | ecosystem: Host-associated > Arthropoda: Insects >... | reverse complement strand
TGGAAGTCACATTGAACCATAACTATCCGAGGTAAAACTCGGTGTGTTTTGCTACATTTTGACAGTTCAAAACGTTGTGTATGTCCTCTGTATAAATTTCTGTACGCTTTCAAATTTGTAAAGCTCTTTTTGAAACACCCTGTATTGTTCATTCGGTGCATCTTATTATACTTTTCTTATTTAAAAGCCAATTAATTGCGTATACTAAGCATATAGTGTACATACACACGATTTTTCTTATTACAGGTTTCGACGGTCGACCGGCATCATCATGGAGGAAGACCTAAAACCATATAATTAAGACCTCCATAGTATGTACAGAGCTTAAAACTATAACAACGTTTTGATCTAAGCGAGCTTCAGGTGCTAATCCCGGACGATGGCGGTCGACTGCCGGAACGTGCAGGAGTGAAAATCTTCTGAATGTAAACTATAAGCTTTGTATGTGCAATTAGATGATTCATTTTAATAACAAGAATGATATAGTGGTGGGTGTATCTTCGTCATTGAAGTAAATGTATGAAAGATTAAGAATTTATTCAGAATAACGTATACACTTCACAAGGTGAAACACGAAAAAACACATGGAAATAGCTTCAGTATTTCTGGTTTATATTTGTCTATAAGCTTTGACACCAGCAGTATTACGTCTTAAGTATCCGCTGTTTATCTCAGTGTGATCACAGAAAATAAAGTGTCTTCTGTACCCAGATGTCAGTATTTGCTGGATGCCATCAAAGACCAAACTTCTAGGTTGCAGCTGTAATGCTCCCTTATCTGAAACATTTTAGGCGTTTTTGCAAAGCAATTTCGAAAATCGTTTACTAGTTTATTCATGTCTGTCCGTTTTCCAAAGAGAATAACTTGAACACACCACAGTCCGATTTAGATGAAAATCGTTACCGAATGTTTTATTAAATTTGTTGGCCTTTCCCAATTTTGGTAAAACTGGGACGAAAACAACTGGTATTTTTTATGAAGGTAAAAATAGGTTTATGACTTAATCTGGTTACTATAGTAACCAGAGTTACCTTTCTCACTAAATTACAATTGTTACTTGAGGGTTGTTTGACCGTGCATCTTCCTCATGAAACAAAGTGAAATGCCAACTTGATGCAACTAGGTAATTTTATTGACGTCGTGTGTACGGTGCGGATGGTGCCGTGCACACGGCACCATCCGCACCGTACACACGACCCACGCAGCGGCCCTCAAGACCACCACCCATCCAAAAACTCGGTGAAGAAAACCATATGCTGCAACTCAACATCTAATGCTCCTGATGATGGGCGTATGTACCGGAAACATGTCGAGCTAAGGCTACATCAATAAAATTACCTAGTTGCATCAAGTTGGCGTTTCACTTTGTTAGAATTGTTACTTTGGCATTCTCTAATATCATGGTTACTTCGGTCATCAAGGTTAGCAAAGTTCTTATATTTCTCTATTAATGCGAGAAGCATTTTACTCCTTGTACGTAACTTATCTTATTGTATTTCATAGCAATTTTTCTGAAACATTACTGCCCTAATATTTAGGTTACTGAAGGAAACTCAAATTCTTTGGTCTTCTGGGCTCTAATGATGAAGGTAAATGATGAGAAAAATGCCCGTCAATAGGCCTAAATGCTCGTGTTTCATGACAAGATGGCAGATGGGAATAACAAAAAATCCTTTGAAAAAGTGGTAAATTTCAAATGTTTGGGAAAGACACCAAAAAAAGCAACATTTCATGCATGATGAAATTAGGAGCAGTTTGCATCCAGGGAATTTCTGATATCACTAGTTCGAGAATCACTTGTCTTCCGAGTTTTCACATAATAGATACATATCGGCACACACACAGAGAAGAATAAAAAACCCTACTAAATGCCACTTATTATTTTATTGTACTTCTTATAGGCTGGAGTAGTGTCCGGACTGCAGCCCAGACACTACTCCAGCCTAACCGCACCTAACTTCCAACCTACAACAAATAAAGAACGAAACGATCAGTGTGGTAATCAACATCATAGTCGCGAGCTCCTGATGATGGACATAGTAATGCCCGAAACATATTGATCCTATAAGAAGTAAAATAAAATAATAAGTTGCATCAAGTTGGGGTTTTTATTCTTCAGTCAATGATTTAAATGAACATAAACTTGCATCTGCTTGTTTCCATCTACCCTGCTTGATAACATATTTGTATATTTACACAATTAAAAAATTTCGGAACTTTTCGAACGAAATCATTGTCACCTGCAAACTGTATTCCCTGTTTCTCTCCAATGTATAAAAAAATTAGTCGTTACGGTTTGACGTTGCACCGATGGCGTATTCGTGATGTGGCGATATACGACATGGTATGGACTTGTTCTTCCACTTTTTCATCCCTGGTTTTGTGATGAAGAACACATGGTCACCAAGGTTAATTCAGAAGTACCGTTGAAATCTGGAAGAGTAATTTTCTGTCCAGTCTTCCCCAATATCCGTATCATCGTTTCGTTTGAAGGTTACCAGGTTTCGTCCCCGTGTCCTTCAGATAAGAGTAGAATTGTGACGAGAAGGATTACGGAGCTTGAATGGAAGGATACTGATACGGCAAGGCCGTAGTACTAGGAGAAAAACCTGTCCCGGTGTCACTTCTTTCCTCACAGTTCTCAAATGGACTAGGCCGGGATCGAACCCGAACTTCCGTAACGCAAGCATGAATACACCGTGCAGCAAAATGCGCAGTTGCTTAATGTTACAGAGATAATTATTATTTATATTAATTTAGTATTCACTACATGAGAAATTTAAGTCACAGAATTAACAATAATGGAAACGTGCACTGGTAAGTTAACTTCATCAATGTTGTCACAGTTACCTACTGCCATCCTTACTTCAAAATATCCTTCTGATATCCGTGACCCTGGGACCTCCATCTGTAATACACGTGTGCATTTCACAAACAAGTTCACTTTTACTCTAAAGATAAAGGTTGAGGGTCCCACTTAAAAGTTCATATTAACCTACAATGCTGAAAATGGTGAAAATGGCGTATCCCAGTAGACTTCTACTTCTATAAAAATTTACTTCTACAAACAAAAAGCCTAGCTCGCGGTGTTGATAACCTCTATGTAAATCCTCTCGAAGAGGGAAGAAAACACGCCTTGCGGATTCTAAATGCTCAAAAGGGTGACTGAATTCAGTTTGAAATATAAACATTGTGTCATGACGTTGGCGTTGGGAGCCGTAGGCAAGAATGTGGAGAATGCTTGTGATGATTCTCCTACTAAATAAACAGAATAGGTCCATACCTGAGCGAATAACTTATTTATGTGCTTGGAATTTCTCATGGTCACTTGACGTATGTTGTGTTCCCATCTACATCCTCTAAATATTTCACTTTATTACGGATAGGTTCAAAACTGTACTACATTCAGAAGTATATTAAATAAACCACATTCATTCATTCCAACATGCCACACGTTTATTTCAAACATATATACTCACATATATATTACGTGTTTCATCCTGTAATTAGGCCATCCTCAGGCATGTCACTTAAATTTATATTGTACCTTCCCACAAACGTTCTTCCGCATGCCTTAGGTTGGCCTAAGTACAGGCCGAAACATGTAGCACGCAGGTGAGTGAAATTTAACTGATTGAAATAAACATGTGTTGTGCTAGAATAAACAAAAATTGTTTGTTTAATGGTAAACAAAATGGGATGGGTTTTATAAGGACCAATAGTACTTTTTTCTAACAATCAGAGTACATTACTCCAGATTTGAAACTGACGGAACAGATCTGTTTTCCCCGAAATCTGAACTGCAGTAAGACACAGCAGACAAATCAGAAGCATACATATGCGAAGCCATACCGGTTTGTCTCCACCATACATCTCCAGTGGACTGTACTTATTTCTCCTTTCTAGAGATTTCTGACTTTTATGCAACAAAGTAGGAATTTGCACGTTTCTGGACTGCGCCTATTTTCTGGGCGTTAAAAATCAGTTGTGAAACCTGGAACTGTTTCTACATTCAGGTCAAAAGTTTTTAAATATCAGACGAGGAACAAAGGATTGTAATCAAATAATCCTACAAAGCACTTCCCTTAAGTAACATACTGACTAACCATTCCGAACCCTGACTTTAATACTACTGACAACGGTGGCGAAAGGGACGTCGCTGCAGCGATTACAGAGGTTGAAGTGCGGAGCTTTGCGGGGGTTAATGAATTGCTTGTTACTTGAATGTTCCACCTTGCCAGTTAACTAACCAACCCACACAAAGCGTCAGTGCCCTGTGGCATGCTGAAAGGGACGAAAATATCGTATGTGTCCCAGTGGCTGGGTTATGGCTTCCGACGCAGTGCAGTCATGCAGACTGATGTCTAAATGCTGGTGAATCATGCTGTCTTCATTTTCATGGTTCACCGCTTAGGTCAAAGAAGAGATTCGGAGTCGTCACATTCATGTAAATCAAACTGTTGTGGTATACGACGCCGGGGCGATTTGTAAGTTGTTATGGACGTTGCAGAGAAGCTCTCTGAGTTCATCGTTTGCGTATTTTGAAGAGTCGTGTGCGTCCCAGTCGATACAAAATCATTTCCTTTTCTTTCGTGTGTCTATGTGGCTGTACCTTCCAGTCGGACAATAACAGTGAGATAGTTTCCTGGACAATAATGTAAAAGTAATAGCATTACATGCAATGGCGAAGAGAAAAACAAATGTACCAATTATTTTCTTGCATTCCAGAAGGAAAGGCAGCTGAATTTATAAAATTAAATGTAGGGGCCTGAAAAGGGTACCAAGTGGCAATCAGAAAAGAGTTTCTGTTCAAGTGTTAAACTCTTCGGGCCTGGTCCCGCTCTTTAAATTTCTAACTCACATTAACTCAGATGCTGTACGTCTTCTCGTATAAAATACTGGAACTAACAAAAGCATTAACTTCATTAGGTTTCTTTGTTTATTCAGTACAAAAGCGTCAGCAGTATACACTAGTAAGGTAAAAGGTAAGTAAGTGCAACCTTGTACAGGCACTGAGGCTCTGTACAGGACTTACGGCCTATAGGGTGGGGTAGAGGTATAGCTCTAGTCTGTCTTGACCACGGCACTAGAAGGGGGTTAGGGGTCAGCGTCACGCCCCGGCCACTCTTTACCTCCGGGAAAGACCCAGTACCCATTCTACAGGAGACTGTGTGGGCCCCAGGGCCGGACTGGACAGGTGCGGAAAATCTCGTCCCCACCGGTATTAGACCCCGGACCGTCCGGCCCGTAGCTAGTCGCTCTACCGACTACGCAACCCGGCCCACAGTATACACTAGTAGGTACTGGTAAATCCTAAGTACTGTTGAATGGTTAATAGATTATGCAATGTATGAAATTTTGAGCACTAATTCTGTTCATAGAGTACACAGTGGTTCTGATATGAGGTGTGGTACAGTTCTGAGCACTGTTGAGTTTTGTTAACACGTCACACAGTACCTGAAGTGTGAGGTACAGCTCAAATCAAAGTCCAGTTAAATAATATTCATAGATTTACTGTACAGTGTTAACTATATAGACGTTGTATGCGAACTGAATTCAGTTAAGGGCGTCTACTGTGGTAAAAACGTGCGACGTTTTTCAATGATGAATCTTTGTTGACTTCATTTGTACAAGGCACAGTGCCTAAGAGCCGATTCCAATAGCCGAGCAGTCTAAGGGGTGGGTCTGCGGCACTTGCGGTCTCGAATCCCGCCGGGGGAACGGATGTCTGAGTGTTGTGTGCTGTCAGGCAGAGTTCCCTGCATCCGGCTGATCCCTCATCAAGGGGAATCCTACCGTACGTATGTTTGTGTGTGTGTGTGTGATTCAGTGTGATCAGGTGCAACAATAACCCTCCACACCTAGTACAAAGAGTACGTAGACAGAGGTGAGACTCAGGAAAACAAGTTAACTGATTCTACTTCCTAAAATAAAACTTATGACCCAACATTCAGCTTTGCCAATCTCCGAAATCATGTGCAGCTACGAGCCAGCACGTTCCACGCATCGTTTCAGTACGTGTAGTGTGGCCACGTCTTGCGTGTGAAGGGTCCGTATAGGCGAGTGGCCACATAATATGCCTGGTACTTTCCTCTATAGCACTATGAAATACTCCGCTATGAGCAAGCCTCTGGACACAAACGCACGGATTTGTATAAGTAAATATGATGATCCCCCCTCCCCGCTTGGAATCAAACCTGACCCTAATCCCCCCTCCCCAACAATGTATAAATTCCAACAAAAAAATATTCGGCTTATTTTCACACACCCCGACACAACTTTCCATGGTAAGACGGAAAGCCACTTTGTAAGAGATTACAAATAAACCTTTTGGATTATTTAGGTTCAGTTTATTAATGACTTGCACCACATTTATTAACACTTACAATTACCCTGATAATGTAGGTTCAAATGAGATAATTATTTGTGAATAAGGACTTGGCTTAATGTAGATGGAACCGGTCGTGTCCTACTATAAGTTAATCACGATTTCTGCCTGGAGTGACTGAGTAAACCACCATAAACGTCAGTCAGGAAAACTGGTCTCAGTGCTGAGTTATTAAGCCAGAAATTGGCGGAATGAAGCAGAAGTAGTAATCAGGCTACCACATGATTAGATAATTAGAGAAAAATACGATTGAGGTTGTATGTAGATGGACAATAGCCACCAAATATTACCAGTTCATTACTGTGATATGCCTTCTTACTAAAGTACATGCCAATCAGATTCTACGAAATTTATGCACTAACTTTTCGCTGAAGCAGCCGGTTCGGGTTTTCTATTTCAGTCACTGAAACTTCTCAAAACCATCCTTACTGTTGGTTACACTTTGAAAACTAATTTCATTTCAGTGGGCTTCTGTCGTCACATTAATGCGGATTTCATGGACTCGTGATAAGCTGCTTTGGATCTTGTTGTGTGATAATGGAGGTATTAAATACGTTTTAAATATCACGCTGCTTTTCACGTCATTACATGTACTTCCAACAAAATCTGTGTCCCGGGTATCGTGTACGGGTCCTCTGATTTTACACGATCCACGATAAGAGATTATGGCAGGGAAGGTACACATTTGGGATACAGGACCACATTTCAGAAATCCCTGAGCTTCAGTAACAGCGAAACAATGGAAACACACAAATGGTTCATACAGTCGGTCAATCTAGCACCTCCCCATTTTCCCACTATCTGTCGTAACGGCATCCAACAAAACTGACTGTTTAAATTATGCAGCTGTTACCGACTAAATGACTCCACAAGTCTTCAACTTGTTGTTAGCTCCGTAACTTGACAATTGTTACAATATTAGTGCAATAATGAAGGCATAAAGCATTAAATTCCTGACTTAGAAAGGTACTTCGTAACGCCATTCGCTTCTTTTGAGACAAAGGATGAATGAAAATACTATTTACAGATCTTGACATAAAGGTTATGTATCCTGAAAAATCCTGTTTTAAGCAGAAAAAGGCTACTGCACTATTTGACTCAAATAGTAAATATCTGACTTGTTTGATATGATTTGATTCACCTACGAGTTATTCAGATTTTAATTTCAACACATCCCTACTTTGTAAGAGCAATATGGCCTGATTAGGAAATAGTGCACCCCAGCAAAGCTGAACATGCAAAAAATCAAAACACTTCTCTCTTTTTTCTTCATTTTCATTCTACTCGTACCTTCCTTCCGTTCATTCTTCATTTGTTCCTTGACTGTTTTTTTATTAATTTTAGTTATCAATTTTGCCGCTTCAGTGAATGGTGCAAATTTGGCGTGTATTTGCCTTAGGTATCTGAATGTACTTTTAAAAATTTGATAAGTTGAACTAGTGAGGTGACCACTCGCAGAAATAGTAATATATATCACAGAACGCCGATGTAGCGAACACTGTCCGGACGCAAATTCTAAAGCAAGAGGCCATCTCGACAGTGTCTTACACTGTGCAGTTAATGCCATCGCAATGGGCCTTGACATACAAGTTTCCAAAATACACGAGAACGTGTAGTTTCTTGTAAACAGAATAGCCTAACACCAATATAGCTTATTCTAGTGGAACTAAACGAAATCTGAACTCCATAAAGTAATAGTTTATCCCAATACATTTATACGATAGTAAAAGACACGTATAGCTAAAAATAAACATGTTAATAAAATGTAAGTAAAGTCATGTTATTTTTATGTGATATCTACAGCTTGGACACAGTTGGTAAAATTCAAAGCGAAGCTACACTGAAAAACCTAAAGGGTTACTCGTAAATTGAATACATGTGTATAAAGAACAAATATTGACATAACTTAGTTTAACACAGTGGACAATAATACTCACAAAAATCTTACGCCTGAATGTGAAACGAAGAGAGAGGAAACTTAACCATTCATATCTTTACCAACAACAGGGATCTTGATGTTATCACGAAATAATTGGAAATATGTCTTAAAATTAATTAGAGCAGACAAAAGGAAGAAAAAATTGTTTTATTCTTCCTTTGATTCCGTTGAGAACCCAACTAATTAATTAATTAGATATTTGCTGAGGTTGTAAAATTCACAGAAAATTGTCCTAAGACACGTTCTACAATTAAACTTTCCTAGATATGTTAGCGTTCTTGGTCACATATCGAAGGTACAGTGGGAGGCTGTTTCAAAAACGGCAAGCAGCATAAGGGTTCAAGACAGTACAGGAAATTTCTCGATCAGCTGAAGAACTATTAGCCTCTCAAGAAAGAGTCTTCTCCATGGAGTTTGTTTCCAGTAATAGGCCTATATGGCATACGACCAGAAAACACTGATACACACACTTAAACATACACACACATACATACACAAACACACACACGCGCGCGCCTACGTATATCATTTCATCGAGTTTACAGTCATGTTCTCAATTACGAGTTTGTTCAAAACTCATGATCAGCAACCTGAAAGAAGACTCAATAAGATGTTCTTAATTAACAACACAAAACTCTCTTTAAACGCAAAATTGTTACAGCATAAATTCAAATATCCTCTCAAATAACCTCAGTCTACACTTAAATTCAGGCATATGTCTCTTTCAGTCACAACTTGACCAACTGCAAATGTCGACGTATAAGCACCTTCGTGCTCAGATATAAAGCAAACACTTACGGACAATTTATAATCTCCAAATAACCGCTAACATTTCCACTTTACCAACATACACTCCAGTTTTCTTAAAGCAAATTTTATGATATTCTTGTATTTCTGTCTCTGTGTCGCAGTGTTCCAGCTCGGACACAAGCCGTCTCGGTTTTGAGGTGATCAAGAGGTTTCAGAACTACACCTTAGACGGTGGCCACTGTAACTGGCGATTTTCTCGTGTACCGTATTATAAATTCCACGAAATTTGCAACAAACTACAAAGCACCCTTGAAAATTGTGTATAGTCAAACACAACCCTGTCACATAGGTGTATTTAATGGATAAACAGACAACTACATGTTTCGGCCCGAACTGGCCATCTTCAGGTTGTCTTAAGAGAACTGGCTTATTTTCACACACACAACGGGGATGACACAATTCCCAGATAGAAAGCACCCTTTTTCATCCGCCAACACTGTATCAAGCCTTCGAAAGAAACGATTCCGTCTTCTGCGTATAGTGTATACAAACTACACTTTTAATGACTCACTACTGAATATATGTATTAAATAAGTATGTCACTAAATGAGGTTCATTGAATGAGCATGCCATAAGCTGCAATAGCATTTGAATGTCAGCATCGTAAAATAATCGGCATTACTAGACGTACGTAAAAATTTTCGGCAAAGATCATCGCTGCAACACCGACCGAAGCACAGGTTTCTCTCGACTTCTTCCGATTTCTACCTTCACCGCTACCTGCCATACGTGTTCCGAACTATAAGATTGACTTGACAGATTTTGACAGATTAAGCAGAAGATTTCAGCTCTTAAAGGACAAATACATGCCTGCGCCCACCATCGAATGACGTGCCACAACACACTAGAGCAAAATGATGTAGCGGTAGGGTTACAGGCACTTATACCAAAGATACACGGTTCGGATCTTAGCCGGATTACAGGTCGTCTAACTTCATAGGAAAAGATCCGGTTCAGAGAGGCGTATTTTCTCAACCAATCAAGAAATGTCAACCTTTCAACAGAAAGAGCAGGTTAATCTATTAAAAAATTCTCCCACCCACGTCTAATTCTTCCAAGTGATTTCTTTCCTTCGGGTTTACCCACCAGAACTCTACACGCACCCCACCTGTCACATTCTCCGTCCCTTATTCTCCTTGATTTGATCAACCAAAGTGTTGGTCATTAAAGCAGTAAACAAAATGGAACAACACACTGAATGTTTAGTTTGATTTATTTTGATTAATAAAAAGGTAAATCAGTCCCTTTACAGTCCTGAAGTGGCCCAGAGGGTTCCAGGAAGTTAAGGTTCCCAGATTTCATGACAACAGCACAGGATGGTGATAATGTTGTCAGCCTTACGCACCGGCCGCCTTTACCACCAGGAAGTGCTCCTGGTACTCATTTCTGTTAGATATTGTAAGTAATAACATAGTAAAAAAAAGATGCGTAATCAAAAAACATGATCGAAATTACGCACCAGTACCCTTAACGTCAAAATACGTTAGCAAAAGAAAAACACCGTAATTCGTTACAGCAGAAAAGTTCATATTCTGTATGTACTGTTCCCTCCAATCTTAAACATTTGAAGGCAGAGAGTCATTTAGCTCTAATATCGACGTAATATGATCACTCATCACGAGTGACGGACAGAAAAATCTTGTCAAGCCTTTAATAATTAATCTAAACAAATCATTGTGTTCAAATGAGATATAAAAAATCTCAGACATTTTTGATAAAAGAAACGAGACAAGATTTACTTCTTAGTAAGCCCAATGTATAAGAGAGCGTACTGTAATTAGCATCGCAACCATTTTGCATTATTTTATTCTTTGCTTTTCCGTTTTAGGGGAATAGTCAATCTATTTAAATAATCGATTTTCTTTGTCTTCTGCATACTTACCGATGCACAAAAAAGGAAAGGATTATTTGTATAAGCGGATTAGAATTTTCTTTAAGTAAGAAATAAAATACGGAATCAGTGGACTGTACTCTTGCTTCTACAGTCAACTCTGATCACTGAAATTCAAACGTAAACAGGAACAGGATAAGAGTGGACGAGACAAAACTTTCGTATATTACCCTTCCTTTTTAATTCTTTCGTCTTCCTTTCGTTCAAGGGAAGTGAAAAGATACAGAATTACTCCATTTTTTTATCCGGTGGTAAGTATACTCAGCTTCTTTTCATTACATCTGTTTAAACTAAGAGAATGCAGTTTCAGGGACTTGCGACGTTAATGAACGGAATGTTTTTAAGTTCTGTTCAGAATTACAAACGCTTTATCCATACAAAACCAAGAGTACGCTAAGAAATAAATTCACCGAATTCTAAAGCCTTGGTATATAAGTAACAGCAATTTAGATCATTATATATCTATTAAATTATTTATTTATTAGTAAATTCTTTCCAAATGTTATCAACGCATGCTTACTTGACACAACCAGACTACAATATTTAGTTTTGTCGTATTCTGCAAAATATGAGGTTCTAACATTTAATATCAAGGATTTACGGATTTTATGAACACATATTTACTCAATATAACCGTCCTGGTGCAGTGTACTGGGAGTAATGGATCTACCGTACACTGCAAGAGCGGAATATTTCTTCTACACAAGCCAGTACAAAGCCCCATAAACCATTCGCTGTCGTACATTAAAGTTAATATTAACAAAAACCAACAATGTACATGTATAAAATACTTTTTATCACATACTATTAATTACCAACATATTGCCACAGCGTTTGTGATCTTCATCAGGGTAGCTTGACAGGGAGTACTACGATCACAATAAACTGCCACTGGAGAAGTTGTTCCACTTGTACAATGACAAGTGCCTAGGCTACTTGCTATATTTTGAATCTTATACAGAAGAATTTTCTGCGCAGAAAGAGTGCTTGAGTCAACTGACACAGAAGGAAATTTTAAGATTCCTGTCTTCTGAGATGTTACGTTGAGTCGCTGGGTAAATGACTCACGACGTTTCGACAAAAAAGTACTGCATTCCTCTTCAGGGTAAAACTATCTTCTTGGACTGAAGAATTAAACTTCGTAAAAGTCGCTATAACTGCCTTACATCTTGCAGAAGGATATTTGTCTTCCTATCTTGCCCTTCGGCTTGCCTCAAAATTCACAGGTAACAAACTCTTCGAAGAGCTAACGTGAAGAAATAACGTTAGCAATCCCCTCGACAGCCGATTTCGGTGGTCGTGCTCTCTAAAGCGTAGGTCTGTAGTCGTTTGATTGATGGGATTGCGGGTTCGAATGCCGCTCGGTGTATGAAGGTTCGGCTGTTTTGTTAGTTGTGTGATATTTAGGTAGCGGCCGCACCGACGAGCTGATGACTTGTTCAGAAAAGCCATATTGTGTGTGTGTGTGTGTGTGTCTAACCGCGTGTTATCTAGAAACTGCAAAAACCAGAGAGCCTAGCCCCTCTTTGGTCTGTTGCGCCACAGAGCAATACAAAATCCCCTCAACAACCCTATCAGATTTTTCTTGCTCCTAATTTTGTACCTGGATAATATCCGCTATAGAACCGTCTCAATAATGAAGCCGGAACTGGACATTACAGAAAGTTACATTTCCGGATGAGTTGATGAACCAAACTTTCCATAGGATAACAGATACAAACATAGGAAAACACTCAACACTAACGAACAGGGCTACAGAGGGAGGGTGAAAAATACAACAGAAGATATCGCTGAATGAAAAAAAAAGCAACAATGGAAAAGAGAACGAGGACACTAATTACAAAAGCCATTAGTTTGGAGTAGGCCAGACGAGGTCGGTGTTTTTGTCTGCGGGCGATCGACAACAGTAGGATACCTTTTTTTTCAGAGTTAGGCGCTTCCTTGTGCGATAAAATGAAAGTCCTGCTGTGAGCAGAAGCGCGAGTTTGTCGGATTGTTCACGGATCCAGCGAATGAATACTTTTACATGCTAGTCAGCTCACAGCCACAAAATAAATGTCTAATGTTCCTATTAACAAAATAACAGCGCATGACACATCCCATGGAAAGTTTGCTTTTCTTAACCTATAAAATTCTTGAAATTGTGTCGTAAAATTACGTGTAGAAAAGTTATATTTTCAGTTGCATAAATTGTTACGATGCAGTCTGGTTGGGGATCAATGTAAGATGAAATATATTATGGCTGAACAATTAATATGGAATGCTTTGCCTCGTAGAATAACATGGGGCCATTATCTTTAGAAGCAGAAAAGTTTCATGTGTATCATATACTGGTCTACTTCATAGTCGTGCCTACTGTCTAACCATTTTGTCACTTCGGTACAGTGAAACTCATTCCAGTAATATTAATTTTACGTATTTTTCCTCGTGGCGCTTCGAACCGCTTCCGGGTCATGGCCTCCCCTTATGGGGCAATCATTTCCTTTGGACACACCACGCTCGGTATGACTCCTTTGGACGAGCGATCAGCCCAACACAGAGAACTCTACTTGACAACACACAACAATCGCAAGAGAAAAATATCCATGCCCCTAGGCGGGATTCGAAACCGCGATCCCAGAAAGCCAACGGCTGCAGACATTTGCCTCAGACGGCGCGGCCACCGAGATCGGCATTACTTTAATGTCTAGTACTTTATAAACTCCATAATATGCAATGTTTCCAATCCTTTATGCCGGCAACCTGTGCTCGAAATGTCTTAAGGATACTCTTGAATATGTAATGCCATATGGAGGAGGTCTGTATATACTGAAAAAAGTTCAATATTAAATTATACGCTGTTCTTTGTGAAGTAAACATGCTTGGCTATCTTATGACATGGTAGCCTGAAGTCTCTGTAGATCGATAATATATGTTTTGGAAAATCTGTGGTTTGTAAAACCTGTAGTAATATTTACCTCCTGACATCATTGTAACGTCCTGTAGGTCAAAATGGCATCTACCTAAACCCCACCCACATATCCGTGTAGTATTTTACGTAACAATGCTCTGCATTACGAAGACCATATAGCGTCGGTGCGAGCTTAACGAATGAGTAAGGGGCGCTGGAGGAGTAATATTAACAGCCTGAAGAGAGGTACTTGAACAAATACGTGTCCCATTGTCGTTTGGCTTAATATAAATACCAGATGGAGTATTCTGGGATTGTAACAGGGTCTTCAAGGTTAGAGGCCGGCGACAAACTGTCCGAGGCACGATACGGCATCCCCCCCCCCCCCCCTCCCCCATTGTAAATCAAGAATTGGATACATAAAACGTTCATGTGTGGCTAAGAACACAAAATTGGATTTTGGTATAGAGCCAATATCGAGAACGTGTCAGAGTTTGCGATGTTCTTAGTAACTCAGACACCGAAAAATTGTTGCAAATGATGTGGTAAGAAACAATCGTGCCTAATAAAAAGCATTACCCCAGAACGCAATGAAGGAATAAGGAAAACCACGAAAACGTCAGTCAGAAAAGTTACTTTCTCGGCCGAGATTCGAAATTGGCACCCCCTTAAGTATGCCATATATCATCAATTTCAAATTTCGTAACTTGCACAACATATGCAATACTCATTCAGCATAAAGTGTAAGAATTACATCACGCGTGTTTATTGCGCAGCACAGTTCGACACGTAGATGGGGTGTCACACTCGCTGTGTCTCTGTTTTAGAATGCTCAGATGATGCCTGGGCAGAAAGACCAATAGGGTTATTGAATTAAAACTCGTGCACTGCCTAATCACTGCCAAGGACCAACAATAATCTAAAATATTTAATACTGATGTTTGGAAACATTATGTGAGTGATGTGACTTCGAGATAAGCTACACTATTTTGTAGAAATGTTTAATCACAACTTCACTGATCCGAATGAGGCATCTATAAAACAGGCCGATAAAAATTAATTAAGTTTCTATTCGACAGCAATTAGCTTAGCTTATTTAAGTATTGAAAATGGCCATTTCACGTTTAAATTAATTTGTTCAATCATGTGTAAAACCAAGCTCCATAGCGAATGAAACCAGCACATTGCAATGCATAAAGTTGGTAATTATATTTTATCAGTAAAATCCCCATATCCTCAAATGACAAAATATAGGCTGTGACGCGGTGAATTAAACAGTAATTTACCGCTCTAATGAATTTCGTTCTTGCCCTTGAGAGTTGACAAGTAGAACACAAATACGAAACAAAAAAATAAATCCGCAGTGACATTAATGTAGATTTCGGAATTAGCGAATAAAAAGTTCGACCATGTGCAAAACATTATTACTTGTAATTTAACAATGCAGTTTCTAAAAGGACAACAGAGGTCACTAATATTGGCAATACATTTTAAATTAACCACTTTTTGACTTCCAACATCAAGAGATTTTAGACCCTTCCCCGTCCAAAGAAAGCTTAGAAATCCCTTGTATGTGCTTCCTCACTAACTGTACGAAAATTTTCGAGAGATTTGTAAGAAAATTTTCGAGAGATTTGTACGAAACAGGAGAAGAGTAGACGAAAGGGAAAGTCATGGGAGGTCGGTGACACTTTATTTGAAGGGGCGGAGAGGACAGAGTGCGTAATTTCGCTTTCCATGCAAATTGTACATAAACAAGCTGTTCTTTCCTCCTTACACAGAGTCCGTCTCCACTATAAAGACCAACCCTTTAATGCTGCTTAGGGACATAATCCGACGTTATTGTGAGAATCAACGCAACGTACAGCCTAAATACACTCCATGCTCTAATGCATACTTTCTTAATGTCACATTAGGTGGTATATATATATAGTTACCAATTGGCGTGGATGGTTCGCCGAAATCTTTATAGTTTTCGCCGACGTATTGAAAGTATTCTCTGCTAGTACACACCCTTCCACACATCAAAGAACTTATGTTTCACGAAGTCCGTTAACTTAATAGCTGCGAGGCATGAAAGCTGTAACATAATGACGATGTAACTGACAGTGTAATACAACTGCTCATTACCCAGCACTACCCATCATGCACAGTAAGCTGCAAGTGTTAATAAAGCGCCTCGGTCCTAAATTGTATCCGAAAAATAGCTGCTGGTTTTAATATATTTCCAAAAAAATGTACAATCTGTTTTAAAAAATTGTGTTTCTTATAGTACTCCTTTATGTACCGATGTTTATACAACATCCCCTGAGAGTTTCTCATTATTTATGCTGAAGTAACGAATGTAATAAAATGGAAATATTTATAAATGCAGTTATTGCGAATAATTAAAACTATTAAAACATTGTAATATATTTCAGGTTGCTCACAAATCTTAAAATGTTTGTTTAATCACATTTCATTAGAAAGTTGTAATGTGGTTGTTGGCTGTATATACAATCAACAGTACGTGAAATTGTATTTCGAGTGGGCCCAGTGTTGCAATGAATTATAATAAATTATAATAAATCAAGGCAGTGATGAGTGGGTCCCTGTCACCAGGGCATGGCGCGTCCTCATTTGCGGATGGTGGTACGGCCTCCAATATGGAGGATAGCTGCGAATATATTGAATAAGCAGTAGGCCACAGCCAACAAGGGGTGGTCCTTCAGCTTGGGGGTTGGGCGAGGTCCTAACAACTCCTCACCGTAAAAAAGTAACTTGTTACGAAACATTCATATAGCGAACTTCGGACCTGGACTGTTTTCTTTTGACCGAGCTGTCAGATTAGGGACAGGTGGCGGGCACTTGTGAATGCGGTAATGAACCTTTTGGTTCCATAAAATGCAGGAATTTCTCAACTAGCTGAAAACCGGTTAGCTCCTCAAGAAGAATTACGCTGCATTGAGTAAGTAAATAAGTAAGTGATGATACCACAAAAGGTTAAATTGGTTGCATTACCCTGTTTATAGAGCTTCCTGTGTGAAGGTTTGATGGGAACTGAGCTGGGAATATATCGAGTTAAGTGGTGTGGTCTTGGTACCGCCCTGTAATGTTAGCCAATGCGTGAATAGGGCTGAAGTCAATTGGGCCCACAAGAAATACAGTTCCATATATTGTGATTGTATATACAGCCACCGACCACAATACAACATTCTAAGTAACTGAGATTAAACGAACATTTTAGGAATGGTAAGCAACCTGACAAATCTTACTGTGTTTTAATAGTCTGAATCTATTAATTCTTTGTTACAATCGCATGTACAAATACTTCCATTTTATTAATTATATAACTTTAGTATCAATAATATGAAAACTACCTCAGGATGATGTATAAACATCGAAAAATGTAGCAGTGTCTTAAGAAACAAGTAATTGTTAACATATATTGTGCATTTGTTGGACAAATATAGTAAAATTCTACAACATTCACTGTACGTACATAAGAAAATCTGCTGATGTTGATGATGATTGTGTGGGTGTTGGTGTTTGTAGTGGAGGGTGGTGGTGGTGGTGGTAGGGGTGGTGGTGGTAGGGGTGGTGGTGGTAGGGGTGGTGGTGTTAGGGGTGGTGGTGGTGGTGGTTGTGGTGGTGGTTGTGGTGCTGGTGGAGTTGGTGATTCTGGGAATGGTGGCTTGAAATGTATCACAATTTTCAACTTCCATGGGCTAAGATGTAATCATAAAGCAAAAATGTACAGGATTTAGAAAATAAAACATTTAATGTAAGAGGACAGAACTTAGCCAGACGTCTGCTGTTACTAGCAAACATAAATTTCTTACTGAAAATACGTACCTGAATTTTTCATCTTCTTTACCCACCGGTACTGAAATGAATACATTTTTAAATTTAAAGTTACATATTCCTGTGAAGTATCCATGCATATGTTTATGCACAAAATGTGTATGAACAAAAGCTTCTACTGATGCCGGTGTTTGTTAATTATACACGTTAAGTGTGTAACATTATCAACTTGTTGAATTTTCCGATGTTTGTCATTACAACTATTAAAGTCAATACGGAATTAATAATTATAAGGGATCATTAATTATTGATTTTATTAAAACCATTGCCAGATGCGTATGTCGATTTGCAATGAGTGCAAAACTGAAACTGTTGGGAATATAATCAGCAATTTCCGGTTTACCACTTGGGCCACGGATCAGTCCCCTCTAACCCATTCACCCTTCCCCTAACAGGAAATTACTCTCATTTAAAAATGAAATCTCTGCCCTATATATCATCATTCGCAAGTGATGACACGTGCACAAGCACTAACAACAGCGTGCATTCAATATCCAGTTACTCGTGCCAGTAAATTAATTCATTACATTTTCAGACTGAAGCGCAGACCCGTAACAAACTTATGTTAATTCTGATTCACTGACAGCCGAATGTAATGAGTTCACACATTGTGGTAACTGCAGATTTGAAAACAACGGTAAATTGTACCCAGCAAAGCAAAATGTGATGGGGAACATTGCAAAATGTCCACGTACCGTCACTACATGGTTTAAAACCATGTTTATAATTGGGACATGTCATGGTTCAGACGGTGGGGTTACAGCCGGCCTCAAGACACGGTCTCAGGTTAGCCCAAGTAGCATTTGCAGTGCACAAAGTGGCACTTCGGATTTCCACTGTTGTTATCATTCCACGAATGTTCGACACGTACATCTCGTTCATCCACAATCAACTACTTCTCCCTTTGTTTCTTCCCATTGGCTTGAGAAATTAACAACCGCTAGGAAAGAAAATTGTGCTTTCGTATGAAAAATGAACGTGCAGTTTATGTATTGTACAAGTACCGTGCATGATGCAGACATTCAATTTATAAAACCATCCTTACATGCATTGAAATGTAAACACAAGAGATGCAACATGCCCTACATTTTTCCGCCATCAGGGAGTCCTTACATCGGTTATGGGTCTGTCCTTCGAATTGGTCCGCAAGGTGAGACACAGTCACTCTCTAGAGACACAGTCACTCTCTAGCACACGTATATTGTACCGACTGTGTTCACAGTTCAGTGCATGTAAGGTTCGTTTGACAGATCAAAATTATGGTGGTCACAAGAGCAGTAAGGAACATAGAAACCACGTACTAAGGCACATTCCCAGCACAAGGCTTTCACTTGCTATAACTAAGAAGAGTTAACACCTCATCCCAACCGCAGCGGAAGAATGAAATCTCAATTTGTCGGCAGTTTAATGTAGGGATTGAGGAAAAATTATTCAGAGTTTCAGGATGTGTGATCTCCGATTCAGCATTTGAACTTGGGAACCCCCCTCCTTCCGCCACATAGCAAACACGAGCGCCAATTATTTGAACGTGTCATTGGTGATGCAATATGGACTTTTGAAGAGCGTGTATGAATCTTGACATCTGTCAGAACAATGTATTGTAAGGGTAATATAAAGGTAAATTTGTCGCTAAGCACGCCATGGAAAGCGTAAATACACCTCCACCAATATTTCTCCGGGTCTTAAATGGATGTGAGTGGTCAGACTCAAGCTCTGGCTGCTTTAATTCGGAGGAAAAAGTGCTCGATACCCAACGAATAGGAAACTGGATACGTCCAACGAACAGGCTGGACTTTATAGAGAAGAGAAAAACCTCTTAGTTTAATACGATTCCCTTTAAAAGAACCATCCTTATATATCCGTTGTGTTAACCGCCTTATCCCAACTGTAACTGTATATGCCACATATTATAAAAGGTAAAGATAAAGGTATCCATGTACAGAAGTTAGCAAGGGTGTCCGCCCTACGCAACTACCGCCTTTACCCCACAAGAAATATCCCTGGTGCTCATTTCTCTTAGAAGCTGAATCGACCCCAGGGCCATAGTGCGTCCGCAAGATTATATCAATAAAAAATCCCCATCACCTCATGGGAAATCGAACCTGCGATCTTTGGGTTTGAAGCGCAGTGCCTCAACCAACTGCGCCACACAATGTAACATGACGAAAATATGAATTGTGCCCACACACTGTATTTATGTTTTTCGTATCATTACCACAAACCACGCAGATTAATTCCCCAAACGTCACTAACCGAATGGGGTTCATACTGGATAAGTGTCCCATAGAGTGCTAGGTAGGAATTAAAGTTCATATATAATATGGATAAACGTCAGTTCAATCTCATAGTAATTCAACGTGGAGACCCGTCATAATATACTCTGTTTATCTTACAATTATTGGATTCGTTACTATTTCATAGTGATGGGTATCAAATACTTATGTTTGAATTATGTATCGCAATAAGGGGTGTACAGGCGGCACAGAAGCCTGCCAGGTTCTAGTCTGAGTTTTAATGAGCAATGGATATTTGAAGATTACCATCAGAAGGACTGTATCGCCGCGTAAAAATGACTGCTGTTACGTATGTTTCGAAATGCCAGAGGTCAATAACTTGGAAAATCGATAAACTGCGAGCATTAATCTCGATAGCAAGGGAGGCAGACCTTAGCTTCCTGCATTATTCTCACCTCGCAATCCTGATCAATGCATTCCTTCATTAACTGAGTTTATAACAGAAAGGGATGTTTATTTGACAGGCCTAAAATTATACTCGTAGATGCAAACACACGCAAACGCGGTTTAATAAATCCGATCGTCTACAGTGTTTATAATTTGAGTTTTCATCTAGAAGCGTGTGTGTTCAGGTACGGACAGGTTCACACTTAACCATTTAGTAATTAAGATTTTTTATCATTAATTACATTTAAAGACCCAGTCCATACCTCGCAGTAACTACATTTCTTTTTGGTTATAAAAACTAATCAGTTAATGCTGTGTAGCCAAGTAATCGCCATTTTTCTGATATTCATACAAAATACATAAATACACTACATGGACAGAACGTAGATTTTCTTCAGTGTTAAAGTTAAGGGGTTAATAAGAAGTTTCATGAATGCCGTCTCATAGCTTTTATAATTTAACTTAATATTTCAGACTTAAGTGCATATTTGTCATACTTGGAATATGACATTTGTTCAAGGGGATGGTTAGCAGAAAGGTTTTCGTTTCTACTATATTAAATTAAGTGCCTAAAAGTTAGCATATTCCTAAAGTACAATAAAAATTTTCATATCTAAATAACACGAGAAAATATTATAAACTATAATAAAAATCTATTGATTTAATTAAGCAGTTTGTGTCCAAGATTAAACCTGCATAATAATGCCGTGAAGAGTAACTTTTGCAATAAGACATATAACACACCATTTCAACATTGCATCTCGCTATAGAAATTTCTGACAAATGAAATAATCATCGCATTTCTGATTCTGTAACTGTATATACAATGTCCTTTGCAGCTGTTTAATTTTTCAAAAGATCTTTAAGTATTCAACACCAGTATAAGGGAAACATTTTGCCTTTAAGGCTTGAATATTCTACAAAATATCCTGTTCCTTACTTCCACGTGTCATAGCATAATTTACGTCCAATATTCAATTAAAGCTTTAAACTTTTCTATTTGTATGTGTGTAGTTCATGTTAGACCGCCTCTGTGGTCTAGTGGTCAGAGTTTCTGGCTACAGATACAGGGATCCCGGGTTCGATCCCCGGCGCTACCAGATTTTCTGAGTAGTAGTGGGTCTGGAACGGGGTCCACTCAGCCTCATGAGCCTCGTGAGGTCAATTGAGGAGCTACTTGAATGAAAAAAATAGCGGCTCCAGGTCTACAAAACAGAGATTAACGGCTGTGGGGACCCGTTGCGCTGACCACGTGACACCCCTCTATCCGCAAAAGTTGGCACTAACTTCGCCGACCGACGGCGGCCGCTCTGTCGGTATAGTTCGCGTGCG
>Ga0131853_10006094_pt1 | contig 21774 bp, 10 predicted proteins | sample TergutLab28metaG_FD_92764 | JGI IMG/M metagenome (GOLD analysis project Ga0131853, IMG submission 92764) | Labiotermes labralis P1 segment gut microbial communities from Petit-Saut dam, French Guiana - Lab288 P1 (version 2) (version 2) | ecosystem: Host-associated > Arthropoda: Insects >... | reverse complement strand
TTCTGGAATACTTTTCCCAAAGTGTCAACGTTAACAGCTTGAATCTCTTGGCGTATAGCGTCTTTGAGTTGTTCGATTGTGCGGGGTGTATTTTTGTACACTTTGCCCTTCAATAGGCCCCAAAGAAAGAAGTCGGCAGGTGTTAGATCGGCTTCCCCTTGTCTCAAACTTTTTAACCAATTTCTGGATGCAACACTTCGATGGTGCAGGTCTTTCACCAAATTCCGTTCGAAATAGCATCTGGCATGCTTTAAATGAACATGTTTGCCAGTATTTTCGAACGAGAAACCCGCGCTGTTCGACTGTATACATAAGCAATAGTTTGGGGCCTCTAGCGAGAGACTCGTCCTGTACAATTTCCGCATGCTCTTCGTTTCCTTGGCTCAGTTACAACCCTCAATATCAACGGACTCGACCATACTTCACCCCAACATTTGAATGGCGAATATAGGAAATTGTTTTACGACTACCAAGTGTAGTGGTTTTATGCTTAATTTCACCACTCGCGTGGTTGCTAAGTGTCTCAGTTATCTTATACTAGATTTGGTCACATAATTATGAAATATGTTTCACTCAAGGGTTGTTGTAATGCCATTAAGTGTATTATCAAGTAGTAGAGTGGAGAAGAATATGGCAGCAGAAAGCAGCATTGTCAGCCTTTGTAGGCAACAGTGCCACTTCGATATTTTCCGTCTCCTTGAGCATAGATGTGTCTGTGCTGTAGTAACTTGTGTAGTTTCGTAGCGGGCGTATCGGGATTTCAGAGTGCCCTTAAAAAACTACAGGGCGTTTCTTGCATAGCCGCCGTCAGGACCGCGGCTGTCACAGGGTATCGCAACGGATTCATCCTTTCCATGCGATAAAGCCACCGTTACCGGCGGCGGCGGAGATAAAAAGAACACCCTGTGTAATATTTGTAGCGGAGGAACACAGTGAAGGTCTTGATATTTTTATTTCTGTAAGTTTAGCGGGTGTCATCCTGGCCTTAATAATTTTTTTTGTGAAGGGCCAAAAATTAGGATTTTCCTAATTTTCACGCGTTTATCCAGTCTCCTGGCAAAAGCACAAATTGGGAAGCCGGTACGACATTTGATTTCCCTATTCCAAAAGTTGGACGTTAATGTTGTTCGTGAATTAATGAACATCTATAAATTACCTTTCCAATATCGACAACCAGTATGGTATATCTAATGACCCTCGTCACGCAGAAAGCAATTAAAATCAAATTAAACAGCGGCACACACACACACACACACACACAAATTTTAAATAAAAGCTAGTACACACAGTTAAAAATACACCGAAACTTAAATCGCTGGAATAATTTAAAACCAAGCGTATGTATGTGCGAATTAACATGCAAATATATTCAAATGATCAGTCATTTCGAACTAATTTCATGGAATATGATAAATTTTCCTCTTTTTTTTTTTAACATTTTGTGTCCCTGTGACCGCAGCTCGACTTTCACGTGTTAGATAGACACATTAGTCACGTGCTCGGTTGGTATGTGATATTGTTTCTGATATCGATATACGTGCGCAGTGTCCGTCTACCCTTTTGACACATAATTACCGGCTGTCCATCATGAAGCCTCTCATATGGTTGTACGTAAATAAAGAAGCTAAATTTTGTTATTGTATAAACCCGACTGTTTCCACGAAGATGGAAACGAGAGGAAATTGAATTTCAATCACTTGTTTCCCGTTCAGAGTGAAGTAGTGGTAATATGCGGAATTTCAGTGTGTACAGGGTGATCCAAAATTCACGCAACCTAAATGTCAGTAACGATAAGTTTTTAATTTTCTCCGTTAAAGTGGTGATGCAATCAAATAATTACAATAAACTGTCACAGTGTTCACCTTATTCTTGAAGACACGCAGGGACTCTTTTCATTATACAGGGCGTTTCGTAATGTACTTCATAAAAACAAAAATTTGTTATAGGAAAACCGTAGGACACGTATTTACGTAACCTGTGCAGGTAGAAGGAACAACTCCATTTTTTTTACAGTAAGTACTTTTTCATCGTAGTCCACAGTTCTGCCGCTAGGCGATGCGAGTGTATGTAGAGAGAAAATGGCCACTCCAGGTTTGAAGTCGTTTTGTTTGTTGGAATAGCATAGGAGTTAAGTCCGTGGTTACTGTGCAACGTGCATTTCGTGCAAAGTATGCAAAGGACCATTGTCACGTGACCTCGCTGACCTAAAGGTACGGATCATTGCAGCAGTGAAGAATATCGATGCACCTATGTTGACGCGTGTGTGGCAAGAACTTGAATATCTTATCGATGTGTGCCGTGTCACCCGTGGTGCACACATCGAACATCTCTAGTTGTCAAAAAAATCTTTTTCAGTTTTCCTGTGGCTGTGAACATTGTAATCACGGAGAACATTATGAAACGCCCTGTGTGTCTGAACGTCTGTGTTGGAAATTTCATTCTGTGTTTTGGCTGTGGGATTCTCCAGTTTTTGACCCTTAATTTTTACCCTTCAACGTGCTGTACAAAAAAATTGTCTGGTTACTTCAGAATGTGTTTTTCTTTATCGAGTTCTTTCAGTTGTTGCATTGTCTGAATACGATAATGGTTTCTTCTTAACTTCGTACCGGGCCCATTATATGCTTGAATAAGACGATGCAAGCCTCCCGATTGATCTTCTTAGTTCTGATGGCCCGGACGATCTTTAGTGAGGAGCAAAAATATTAAAATTAATTTTCTCGAATGTCCTCTCACTTCCTGCCACTTAGACCCAAACCTCTTTTTCAAGGTACTTAATTAAGTCTCACATATCACGAGGCGGGACGAACTTAAGCAGAGCTACGCTGTAGGTGCGTGTCAGCGTGAACTGTTTGAATAATACGGCAGGGACTTGAAATTAATGCCTGTCCCTGGAGCAGTTTATCTTTGTTCCAAGTGTTTGATCTTCCGTGTGATTTTAAACCAAGCTTTTTAACCCAGGTCACTGATGTAATCGTGATATCACCTTTAACTTGTGCGTTGTTGTGACGTGAAACCTAAGCGCCTTACATTAGTTTCGCTTTAAAAACGATCATGTAACCCTTTGTTTCACGAAGCGACGTTTTGATCTCTGAACACCCAGCAGTTGATATAATGACTTTCAAATTGGACCAGTCAGCCTATTCCTTTAATATACACATGTCAGTTTATCTGTCCGGAAAACAGGCGAGACCCCTCGTTCCATCATGTTCCTCTGTGAACGCACCTAGTTTGATTATCGTTGCAGTATGCGGTACTTGTTTGGAGTGAGTACATCATACAAACAATATCTATCATCGACCTAGTTGACTAAGCTTATAGTTCCTGGGAGATGGGGTGGGTGAAGGCAGAATGGTTCACATGTCGAAACCCGAGGTCGCGCAACCTGATAAATACCACCCTGGTGGTTAGATGGGTAACGTACAAGTGGTGTAGAAGCATCGACATGGAGCCCTTATTGGCCACAAGCAGCATTAATTATAACGTGCTTAAATAGAGGCATGTATACATGGAGATGGATCGATTGCGCCATAGGGCAACTGAAACCTTTAAAGCCTTTACAACGAAACTAATGGATTCTCAAATGATGCTATAAACGTGTTTAATTACATATTATGTTTTCGTAAGTGAATATTTGTAGGGAGGCTTTACGATCGCACTCAGACGCACCGCACTCGGTAGGACTCTTCTGGACGAGTGATCAGCCCGACGCAGACCTCTACCTGACAACACAATAAGACATTCATGTCCCGGCGGGATTCGAACCCGCAATCCCATCAAGCGAGCGGTCGCATACCCACGACTTAGACCGCGCGGCCACCAGGATCGGCGTTGTGTTCCTTGTCATATAATATTGAGAATGATGAAATCAAGGACGGGATAGGAGGGCATAAGGCACGAATGGGGGAGAAGAGCTGCATTACAGAGTATTGCCGGGAAACCCGAAGGACGAAGGCCACTTGGTGGAATTCGGGACTCTGTAAGGAACTGTTAGTTTTTTTTAAAAAACAAAAATTAGTTTGCTCGATGGAAATGGCTGGTTGGTTGGGTGGGTGGGTGGGTGGGTGGTATCCTGTTTATAAGTATTTTCTTGTTAACCGGGTTAGTTATCGTGTGGGTGAGACTGAAAACCGTTTCACCACATATTGTTCTAAAGAACAGATTTTAATTCGTATGATATTTTGCAGTGGGTCACATTCTGTGTGTGCCCCGGAATTCCCCAGACCTTACTGTGCATACAGCATTCAGTAATATAGGCTAATGGACGAAGGCCAGTATTAAGGTCTGTGTTGCAAATAACACTTGTGTCTAATACACAGCAGCGAAACTAATACGATTTTATACAGGGTTATTCAAAATGATTGTCGGGGTACAATTGTCCAGTTGCAATTCCGCACCAAATTCGGGAAACAACCATATGACAATTCCATTCGCAGTTGGTATGCACAGTTTCAAGAGACAGGGTGCGTGCGTATCCCGGAACTGATGGTACGAATCATAACCGCCATTGAAACCATCACTGCTGACATGCTACAAACAGTTTGGAACGAACTCGATTATCGTGTTGATGTTTGTAGAATCACAAAATGTGCACATATAGAGCACCTGTAAGGTATGTAACAAAAACTTGGAGTGTTGTTCTATTAAATAAGAAAACACATATATTCCTATCTGAAGTGTATTGTGTATGACGAGTTGTTAAAACCCCGACAATAATTTGGAATAACCCTGTATTTAATGCCTTACTGCCGACTTTGTCATTCATTTTTCAAATTTCAGAACGCTGTGTTGCACAAAATGGAAATACGGAGTAAAGTAAATGTGGATTGGTAGTGATGTGGATTGCTCTTTTATTAAAGTGTTTTTCGTATAACAATAGACATTTTTGATTTCGTGGCTTCAAAAATGAATTTTTTTATTGTACCTTCGTGTCTTCACTTCTTGAACCTTCTTCAAGCGTGCAGCAATTCGAATGTACGTTGTGCTTGACATCATACGTTGTTTCTGTAAATAGGTTTAGGATTTTATCGCAAGCCGGTCCCAGTGACCGCGCGGTCGAAGGCGTAGGTCTGCGGCCGCTCGCCTGCTGAGATCGTGGGTTCGAATCCCAACGGGGGCATGGATGTCTGTCTGTTGTGAGTGTTGTGTGTTTGTCAGGTAGAGGTCTCTGCGTCGAGCTAATGACTCGTCCAGAGGATTCCTACCGACTGTGGTGCGTCGTTGTTTGTGATCTAGATACCTCGTGAATAAGGAGGCCATGGCCCACTGGGGGCTGTTGCGCAAAAAAAAATATATTATCGAAAAGTACCTGTAATCAGGTACGTCAGTGACTAGTAGAAAAGTCATGAGGCTGAAATTAAAACGACTAATTTAAATACATGGAAACGTAAACGCTGTTTTTTGAAGCTAGCCATATGTCCAGACTTGTTGCAAATTCTTTCGGTGTTCGAGTGTAGCACTTTCCCAGCTACCCGCTGTATATAGGCCTTTATACCCGCTGACAGAAATGGACCTCTTTACCGAAGTACTTAGTTTGGGAAGCCGAAAATAAGGGTCATGTTTATTCAAACACGCTATATCAGCTTGACCGCTTGTCTTAAATGAAAATCATGAATATGGAAAGATTTGATGTAGTTACCAGAATGTATGTTGTGTATTTATAGTGTTGAGCGGCATGTAAGTCTGCATAATCTTTTTGATATTGAACAGATATACGCCCTTTTACCATGAGGAGAAACGGATTTAGTGGACACCCCCCCCACCCCCCCGTTTTTTGCAAATTCTGTCTTGAACAAAGGGTATTAATAACCTCAGTGAAATAATTGAGAAATAGATTTATCTCTTTCACTTTCTATAAAAAGAATGTGGTATAACCCAAACCATGCTTCATTCCCTTTTGTAGAATGAAATATGGTTTATATGAATAATAGAAGCCGATCAGGTCGCTGTTCTTGTAAATGTGCTGTCACGTTTACAGGACGTAACCCATCCTGCTTAAAATATTGCTTTCGGCAGGGAGAAATGGGTTCAAGCAAGTTCTGAAAGTTGCGATATGAGACAAGACCCTATTTATCAACATTTAAATGGGACAATCTATTTCCTAAGTGCTCCGTTTAGTCAAATTTGGTTGAGAGGGGGATGTGTTCCTGTAGCGAAACAGAAGGCTTGTAAGATCGCCATGAGGTGTTGGTGTGCGTGCGTGTGTGTCACTCCTGATGACCGCTTTTCACGAAACTTGGTTAGGGCGTTGTGCTATTTAGGGCAACCCCACCTCTGGTTTTGGACGCCTTCACAAAATTGTGAAAATCGACTATTAGCTTCGTCATGTCTGTCCGCTTGGAACAACTCGGCTCCCATTGGACGGATTTTCAAGAAATTTGATATTTTGAGTATATTTGGAAAATATATAGAGAAAAATTTTTTTTAATTAAAATCGGGCAAGAATAACAGTTACTTTACATGAAGACCGGGGACCGCGGTAGCACAGTGGTTAAGGTTTCGCTACAAATCGGAAGGTCTCTGGTTCGATTCCAGATGGTGTCATTGGAATTTTTCATTGACATAATCCTTCCGATTGCACTAAGGCCCTGGGGTCGACCAACCTCTAACAGAAATGAGTACCAGGAGTATTTCCTGGGGGTAAAGGCGTCCGGTGCTTAAGGCTGACAACTTTACCACCATTCTGGGCCACTGCGGGGTCCCGTGGTTTATAGGTAGTACGAACGCATGTACCTTGTCTAATTACCATTATTTTAAATAGCCTGATGATGGCCCTTAGGGTCGAAACATGTCGCTCAGTTGATAGTTGCGTAATAAAAACATTGCACCATATTGTTGTGTAACGACGGTCAAATAAAGAATACTGCTACAAACACACACTCAGAATATGCCGTACTTATTGCTGTTCCACTGCAACAGTGGTTGCACGAACGCGCCTCAATATTACGTTACATTCCCTGTCTTTTTCAGTTTTTAGGCACTCGGTAATAATAATAATAATGACACAACCTTGCGATAAATATTAAGCCTAACTTGTTTACGTTCTTATTTAAGCAGCACGTCATGAAGTCACATGCAGGGAAGGTATAGTTTAATTCATTCTTAATTTCCGCAATAGATGGGGCAAGTTGTCACCTCTGCGCGCCCCCTCCCACCCATGTAGCGTGTTTTAACATTCCATTATGTCCGCTTTGTACGTCACATTCCTCTCATGACACAGGTTCGGTGTTGAATTCAGTTTAAGTTGGTCATTGTTGAAGCCCAGTCAGTGGTAGTTGCGCCTATGTTTTCTGCTATCCTCGGACGCTACCACCCAGGTCTTTTCTTCAAGACGGTGTCCAATATCGTGAAACTGACAACAGTGTTTTTTATTAGTTACCTAGATTCTTAATTCCTGTCGGGCCATATAAGGCATACGTGATGCTCTAGGCAGTGTCGTTTCAGACTTCCTCTGTCCCTGTCATCGGGTTTGTTGTGACGAGGGAGTCTCAGACCGCTGATATACGAGTACAAGTAATCGTCATGTGTGACGTGATGTAAAGAGGCCACTTGTAAGACCTAGGCTTGGGTGGAGGGATAACATTAAAACAGATCTGCAAGACGAAAGACGCGGAGGCGTGGACTGGATGGCTGTGGCTCATGATAGGGGAAGTTGGCGGGCGCTTGTGAATGCGGTATGAACCTTCGGGTTCGATGAAGCGCGGGGAATTTTTTGACTGGCTGAAGAAGTGTTAGTTGTTCAGATCTCTGCTCCAGGAAAGTTAGTAATGTAGTAAAGCAACCCAATTACAGGTCTGGAGAGGTCCTGAGGGTTCCAGGAAGTTGAGGCTCCCAGACTTCAAGACAATCGGCACATTCGGGTGGTAAGGTTGTCAGCCCTGTGCGCCGGCCGCCTTTACCCCCAGGAAATATTCCTGGTACTCTTTTCTATTATAGGCTGAGTCGACCCCAGGGCCATAGTGCGGCCGGAAGGATTATGTCAATGAAAAATTTCAATAACACCATCGGGAATCGAAACTGCGACCTTCCAGCTTGTAGCGCAGTGCCACAACCAACTGCGCCACCGCGTTAATTAGTTAGTAAGTAAGTTAGTTAGTTATACTCACTCAAGTGTATCAGTCATTACAATAATGATGTGCATTGGCTCACCAGTCGACCAGGAAGATACGGCATTTGGCAGTGTCCATTTCTGTGCTAACGTATCATCAGGCAATCTGATGAGCGATCCTTCGCTTTCTAGTCGGGCAGTCGTGTTGAACTAGTGAAATGACGTACGTCGGTTGCTAGGACCGATACACATATGTTTATTGGCGAGTTTCGACTTTTCACCACGTCGAATTTAACGAAGGGGGTTTTGGTTACTTTGCCCGGTAGCAAATTGGTAAATATGTTGACCGCCTCAAGTTTTAGTTATTACTTAAGGTATGGAGCAGCAGAAAGCAATTCATTTACCCGCTACCCTGTGGTACATAGCACTTCTTCGGAAGCTTGTAGTCACTTACCTGGTCCAGACATTACTCGCTTTTCGGGCGTCGTGGCTGTTCATTGAGATATTCAAAAGAGCCAAGTGGAGCTCTGCCACCGCCTGCTACCTACACCACTGTTGATTGATTAACTGTTTAGTCCCTTTTTCAGGGTGATTCCCACCACCGTCCCACCCCATTGCGGAACAGCCCCTATTGGGTCAGGGCTTCCTTATTATCGAGACACTACCATCGTACACAGACACACACAACTCTGTAGGACTTCTGGACGGACGGTACCTGACAACACACAACGCTCAGATGAGACAGTAATAAATGCCCTTGGAGGGACACGAACCCGCAGTCCGGCCGCCGGGATCGGCTAAGTTTGTTTGTTTTGTTTTGTTTTTCATGGCGCCACAGGGACTAGGGCCTCCTCACCTCATGAGGTTTCTAGATCACACACAACGACGCACCACAGTCGGTAGGACTCCCCGGGACGAGTGATCAGCTCGTCGCAGAGACCACCACCTGACAACACACAACACTCACAAAGACAAAACATCCATGCTCCCGGTGGGGTTCAAACCCACAATCTCAGCAGGCGAGCGGCCGCAGACCTAAGCCTTAGACCGCGCGGCCACTGGGATTGGCGATCGGCTAGGTTTACATACCGATATTTTTGTCGACGAGCCCTCGGTGCTGGATGACGTAACGTGAATTGAACAATGATGCATTGCGAAGGCACAATATGAACCCACGTAACACACAGTGGTGAGTGTTGGAGCCACTTGCTTGAAGCATGTAAAACATCTTAAATGTCGCGCAAATAGCGTATTGATGTGTCTGTTGTGCTTGACCGTGTATAATTTCGTAACGAATTGGTCCTTTTGGGGACGCTTGTTTCCTGAGCAGCGGAAGCTGAATTGTAGGTCGTTTAATGTTGACTCTAATTTTCAGCCCCAGTTAGCGTTGCGTAGCTGCATTGCGTAATTCGTCACACAAATCCTTGCGGGGGGGGGGTGGAGGCGGGTGATGGGGCGCTAAGCATTCCAGCGTTGGTTTATTTAATAGTGGGCCTGCACACCGTGTTCTATTCACTGGCGCCGTAGACTGGACTGTCGAATGGTTTGTATGTGGTGCTATACTGGGGGGGTCAAGAGGGTTGGGCCTAATTACACACACATGCTAATTTTCCCCTACCGACGCCCATCCACCGCACACCGACGAAGCAAAAAGTGTACCTGTTTACGGTTAGTCTCCACTGTCCATGTAACACGCTTTTAGGGTCAGCGCTATAGGCTGCACATATAATTACATTTACAATTAGTGCTCGTATTGGGTGTAATACTGACTCTAATGGCACTAGTAGGTAAAGTGATCCCGTTACAGGTCCGGTGTGGCCCAGAGGTTGGGTAGAGGTATAGCTCTACTCTTCCATGGCCGCGGCACTAGAAGGAGGTGAGTGGTCAGCAGCACGCCCCGGCCGCACTTTACTCCCGGGATAGACCCCGTACCCATTTTACAGGAGGCTGGGTGAGCCGCAGGGCCGGTGTGGACGGGCGGAAAATCTCGTCCCCACCGGGAATCGATCCCGGACCGTGCAGCCCCAAGTCAGTCGCTATACCGACTGAGCTACCCGGCCTACCTAGTGAGGGTGGGTAGAGGTATAGCTCTACTCTTCCATTACCACGGCACTAGAAGGGGGTGAGTGGTCAGCAGCACGCCCCGGCCGCACTTTACCCCCGGGAAAGACCCGGTACCCATTTTACAGGGGGTTGGGTGGGCCCCAGGGCCGGTCTGGACGGGCGGAAAATCTCGTCCCCACCGGGATTCGATCCCGGACTGTGCAGCCCGTAGTCAGTCGCTATACCGACTGAGCTACCCGGCCTACCTAGTGAGGGTGGGTAGAGGTATAGCTCTACTCTTCCATGACCGCGGCACTAGAAGGGGGTGAGTGGTCAGCTTCACGCCCCGGCCGCACTTTACCCCCGGGAAAGACCCGGTACCCATTTTACAGGGGGCTGGGTGGGCCCCAGGGCCGGTCTGGACGGGCGGAAAATCTCGTCCCGACCGGGAATCGATCTTGGACTGTGCAGCCCGTAGTCAGTCGCTATACCGACTGAGCTACCCGGCCCACCTAATGACACTAGTACGTGTTTTTCCTTAGTGTAGTTGCCTTTGTAATTTCAGGGCACGAAAGTAAGTTTTCGGTTAAAATTGTTTAAACAACACCCGGTACCGTATTGCACATTCTTTGAACATAGCAGTCCACTTTAAAAAAAAAGGATTTGCTGGAAAGTCGGCAAATTAGCCTTCTTTACGTATTTTATGATACGACGTCAGTCTTTGTCATTGAAGAATCTTATCTTTTTTTTTTTACGAGTCGACAATTTTTGCAAATTTGCAAATTTACTACTATTTTTTTGAGCGAGGCTATTAGTTTTCTTGATTTCAAACTTTCGCCTTGTTCTGAATATTTTATGCTTTCTTCTGGGTAATTTCCTGGCGTCTGAATTGTATATTCCAACGTTTCGGAACACACTTCCATCTTCATAGGCAGGTAGGTTTGAAGCCAAACCAAACTGGAGGTGTGCGACGTTTGTCAGGCGATAAGGTGAAGCCGCCATGCATGTGGAGGGGAGTTCGGGCCGTGCCCCGACTTTGCATCGAATACCCTGGCATTTGCCTTAGAACTGAAGAAAATCACGGAAAATCTCAGTCAGAATAGCCGAAGGGCGCTCGGCTGATCAGTGCCGAACGCGATTATTTTAGTCGACTTGGCCATCGCGGGCGATGGCCTCGACTGGCCTGCTGTACCCTGCTGGCCTAGGTTTTCGCGTCAGGCGACGGGTCCAACCCTCGATCAGCGTAAGTATCTACCGAGTTATATGATTGGATTTGAGAAAAATTGTATTATTTATACAGGAAAAGTTAGTCTGAGCCAATAGGAAGGAGGGTGACAGGTTAGGGGCGGTTCAGAATATAGAAACAGGCTGTGGAGTGTGTGAAGGAGATGGGGCGCGTGTCGAGGTGAGGTCAAACTATTGTGTATTACGTGGCTGTCTCCTATTGGTTCTTTAAGGAAAATGTTTTTTCCCTCCTGAGATTTTCGAAAATTGAAATGCAAGATCTCGAATTTAAGAATGTGAAAAAATGTTGCTTCTTAAATTCGAAGTAATAAGGTGATATTTTTAAAAGTAACTTCTTTACAGTTTGCTGTCTCTACGGATGCCACGAAATACGGTCTTTAGGCATTGCACAACGAAGTGTCTCGTTCTCTTTACAGGTCACCTCGTGTCGTTGTGATACAGTTAAATGGAGCAGCCTGCACTGTGGGGGGTGAATAGGAATTAATCGTACCGAATTTCGTTGGATATCTGTAAAACTTAGACAGGGTAACGGGGCTCGTATCCCGTGCAGTCCCGTGACTTGGGTCTGTTTTTAGCCAACAGTTTCAGTGCCTGACCTTCGGAACAGTAAGGCCTGATGTAAATGACTTAAGAATTTTTTTCGTAACTGAAGAATAAAAACCAATTAGATGCCTCTCATTATTTTATTGTACTTCCTGTAGGCTCGACATGTTTCGGGCACTACTATGCCCATCATCAGGAGCTCGCGACTATAATGTTGATGACCACATTGGTCGTTTCGTTCTTGATTTGTTGTAGGTTGGAGCAAACCAAGAAAGAAACGACCAATGTGGTAATCAACATTATAGTCGCGAGCTCCTGATGATGAGCTTAGTAGTGCCCGAAACATGTTGAGCCTATAGGAAGTACAATAAAATAATAAATGGCATCTAGTTGGTTTTGATTCTTCAGTTATCACAATGATGCACGGTCCAACAAACATCATATTTTATTCGTAGTGTATAATAATAATATTCGGATTTTAATTAAGGAAAGAAAAGAGAGCAATGTTGCGATCACGTGATAGAAAGGGAAGAAATTTTTAATCATTATCGGTTTGTCGTGTTTTTAAGAACTCATTTTTTCAATAATGAGGATTTTAATTCTTTTGTGGGGGATTTGAAGGTAGATTTAAAATGAACTCTGACAGTTTTAATATGCTGCTTTTGGATGGGGGTCAGTGGGCAATAATTAATGAGGGCAGAGGAAGTGAAGATGTTTTAATTAAAGAGAAGACTTTAGTTTTCCAAAAATAGTGCCGACGGTTGGCCATTGCGTTGTTCCAATTTGCGGAGTTGAGAGAGAGAGAGAGTGACTGGTGGTTAGTGAGGGGGAGAGAGAGAGAGAGAGAGGGCAAGCGAGCGTGACGGGGAAAAGTGAAACAGAAAGTATTTTGCTTTTGAAGTTCCACGTAAAAAAAGAAAAGGGTTAATTTTACCGACGAGATTTTTATATTTCATAATTGGCCCAATTTGGGAAGGGGCTGAAGACCCAATCCTTCCCCCCCACCAAACTTTCTTTCTTCCAGTTTTCTAGTCTCGTAACAAGATTTCATGGTTTTTAGCCGCATCTCATTCGACGGTATATATAGGCTAATGTTTTTATTCAAAAACGTAATTGTAAGATGACGTGAAGAATAAACCGTTGCAATACGGACAGCGTCCAGATAACAGTGAATTGTTACTTATCATTTTAGCGTTAATCCACGTACATTTGATACAGTGCCGTTAAAACGTGAATTGATCTGTTTTGCTGGCTCAACTGACAACCGTAGCTTTTGTAATTTGTGCGGTTTATTGCATATGATCAGAATTATATAATTGACGAAAGGGTAATGTGAGGATTATTTGGCACAGATTTGAGAACGATGAGAAATGGATACCGCCTTTGACATAAAACCAACATATGCCCTTTCTCACGCTACGTATATTCTTAAGAAGTTGAAGAGGTCTGTATATTTCGGCCAAAGTAAATAACGTTCATCATGCCGTACACAAAATAGTGAAGACCTAACTCACAACTATGGGCCGAGTAGCTCAGTCGGTATAGGGACTTGTTACGGGCTGGACGGTCCGGGTATCGAATCCCGGTGGGGGGCGAGATTTTCCGTACCTGTCCAGACCGGCCCTGGGGCGCACCCGGCCTCCTGTGCAATGGGTACCGTGTCTTTCCCGGGGGTAAATAGCGGTCGGGGCGTGACGCTGACCCCTCGTCCCTTTCTAGTGCCGTTGTCAAGAAAGAGTAGAGCTATACCTCTACTCCCCCTATGGGCCGTAAGGCTGTACAAAGCCTCAGTGCCTGTACAGAGGTGCATTTTACTTACGTGGTCGGACAGTTAAGTTCGCGAACTCGCCACCGTGTGTTTGCCGTGGCAGCACTGGACAAAAGCCTGAAGTATGGTGTGATGACGTTGATATTAGCGTTTCTCAGCTGTATTGTTGATCTATGGCAGTCTCTTTCTGAGTGGCATCTATTAATGTCTGCGTGTTTTTTGATGTGCCGCCGCGAGAATATCGGAGCTTGAATTAGAGCAGCGAACGAACATTAGATTTCTTTGTTAAACTTGGAAAGAGTGGAAATGAAATCGGAAAGATATTAGTGCAAGTTTACGGAGCTAATGCTATGAAGAAAACCACCAGTTTACAAGTGGGTGAAATGTTTTTCTGGGGGAAGAGAAAGTGTCACTGACGAAGAGAGATCAGGACGGCCAGCAACAAACAGAACTGAAGAAAACATTGCAAAAATTCGTCAAACTGTGCGTAAAAATCGTCGGCTGGGTGTCAGGAGCATAGCAGAGCAAGTGAACATCGACAGAGAAACAGTTAGGAAAGCCTTAACTGAAGATCTTCACATGAGGAAAGTGTGTGGAAATATGGTCCCAAAGACCTGCTCTCACGGCACTGTCTGTGACGGAGTTTTTAGCTACTAAACAAATAACTGTGTTGGAACACCCCACCTGTTCACCGGATCTAGCCCCCAGTTACTTTTTTCTGTTACCGAAGATAATGGATATATTGAAATGAAGGCATTTTGATGACATTGATGACATCAGGAGTAATACAACGGCAGGTCTGAAGGCCATTCCGAAAACCAGTTGCAAAATTGTTTTGAAAGGTGGACTAAGCGCTGACATCGGTGCATAGCTTCGCTAGGGGGGTACTTTGAAGGCGACCACGGTGGTATTCAGCAATGAGGAATATAGCACTTTTACCGCGAAGAGTTCGCGAACTTTACTGTCGAACCACGTACTCTTTTGACTTGCAACTCAGGCCTCACACTTTACCACATTATGAATACAACGCGAAGGTAACCAGAATAAATATAGTAGTCATATTGAAAGTATGTAAGGTCAGTCTGTTGTGGCTGTGTATCGGCCATGTGTTAAAATCATACAAGTCGAGCAATGTGAGTTAGTAGGGTAGGCACCGGACGGTCACCTACAGAGTGTGACGATACGAGATGCTGTATAATACAATTAGATCTCCTGATGATGAGCACAACAGTGCTCGAAACATGTAGAGGAAAATAAATTTATTAAATAAGCAAGAATTTGTGCATTAAGTTGGTCAATTGGTAAGATTATACTGAGATTCACTGTCAGCAAAACATCAAAATTTGCAGTTGCATGTTTAACTTTGTACTTTCTGTTGTGCGGGATGGCTATGGCTGTTTACTTTAGCCAAAACACGTAACTGTTTTTAATCTTAATGTGGATTCGTGCTTGTTTGACGTAGCGTGTTTTAGTTCCTATTCTTCGGCTACCCTGACTGAGGGTTTTTCTTGCTTTTTCCTCAATTTTAAGACAAACGCCATGTTATAACTCGCAAAGACGGGCACGGTTCGCGCTCTTCCCAATTAGGCCATAATTCTACGCCGCTAATTCATCGTTGATTTTAGTTTTACCACTCTGGGTTCGAATCCCAGAACGCCTTCTAACCAAAGTTGTTAATTGTGTTGTCCTATGTATTGTTTGTGTGTAAATGTGTACTGTACTACTGCCACCGGGATTCAACCATATTGCAGTTAACAAATTTATCAATATGAATATCGTTATCAAAACACGACGGGGATGAATAGCCGAGAAATGAATACCATATTTGTTTGAAAGTCCTAAAGGAAAGAATCGGTTTCCTAGACCTGGTTGTAGATAGAAGTGTAATATTAATACGGAACTAAGAATAAATAAGAGGGGATGTAAATCAGATTACTTTGGCCTAGGGAAGATGCCAGTACCTGAGTCACGTGAAATCTTCCTGTTCCATAAGTTTGTGTTAATTTCTGGACAGTCCGATCTACTAATTTCTCATGAACGTTCCTTTTTTATGTATTTGCTTGGTGGTTTAATTGGTCAGCTGGTTTGTTGGTAAGCTGGTACAGCCACGAGAATTCTGTATGTTAACACTGCGTAAGGAATATATGAGAAGTGTGGGTGCGGTTATGCATTATGAGCAGTAGTCGAATTTCTCGTGGCTGCAAATGGCTTTGCATAGCTTCATGCAGATACCACATCAATCTCCATGGAATCGCCCGTCTCCAGTGAATGAACACAGCCTTTACATAATGGATCACATACATACGGTATGTAAACAGGAACTGCATGCCTCAAGGGGCCGACTAGTTAGTTACATCTTTATGACTGTGTATTTCACCGATGGAGTGTCTACATCCACAGTCCTATCGCTATTTTCCTTTTGAATATCTCGTTCAGCTTATCGACATATTACCAAAATTATATACAATATGTAGTTACTTCCTCATAGACAACGTAGCCCGTGTACCTTACAAAATCCACTCACTTAAGTTTGTGTAGAGAAATACAGGGTTATTCAAAATGATTTTCGGGGTACAATTGTCCAGCGGCATTTCCGCACCAAATTCGGGAAACAACCACCATCTGACAATTCCACTTGAAGTTGGTATGCACAGTTTCAAGAGACATGGTGCGTGTGTATCCCGGAACTGAAGGTACGAATCAGAACCGCCATTGAAACCATCACCGCTGACATGCTACAGACAGTTTGGAACGAACTAGATTATCGTGTTGATGTTTTTAGAATCACAAAGTGTGCATATATAGACCACCTGTAAGTTATGTAACAAAAACTTGGAGTGTTGTTCTGTTAAATAAAAAAAAAAAACATATACTCCTATCTCAAGTGTATTGCGTATGGCAAGTTGTTGAAACCCCCACAATCATTTTGAATAACCCTGTATATTTAGTGTGAAAGTAATACGAAATACCTAAACACACTCTGTTGGGAAAATGCGAAACTTGTCAGTGTTAACACCTGGTGCGCGTCCTGTAATTCGCTACCATGGTGATTAAAGTCGTTCAGGTCATTGTGTCACCTAGGAACAGATTGTACTCGTGTTCTCTGTAAATTTTGCTTTCCGCTGGTGGGCCGTGATAGCGCAGTCGGCGTTGCGACTGGCCGCGGGCTGGGCGTTCCAGGGATTGAATCCCGGTGGTGGACGAGATTTTCCTTAAAGGTCCAGACCAGCGCGGGGCCCGTATAACTTCTTGTAATATGGATGCTGGCTCTCTTTTCCGGGTGTAAAGCGGTCGGGGCGTGACGTTATCCACCTACCCTCACTATAGCGCCGAGGTTAAAGAAAAAGTATAGCTATACCTCTACTCTCCCTCTGGCCCGTCACTGCCTGTTGGAGGGTGAACTGTGTACCATATAACTTTATTTTTTGAATAGAACGCCGAAGTTTGTCGTTGATAATGCGATTGCCAGTCGCTGAGCTCACGTCCGGACAGTCCGTGTAATTCTTGTCCCTCTTAATTCCCAAAAATGAGTTTTATTCTAAGTTTATTTTACAAACAAATCATCTTGTGGTTTTATCCGCTCCATATGTTTGTCTGCCCAACCGATTTTTAACCAGTTGACGGACATGGTTGTAGACTAAAACCCAGCCCAATTTGTGTGTGTTTACGTATGTATGTATGTATGTATGTATGTATGTATGTATGTATGTATGTATGTGTGTGTATGTATATATGTATGTGTGTGTATGTATGTATGGATGTATGTATATATTATATGTATGTATGTTTGTATGTATGTATGTGTGTGTTTATGTATGTATATATGTGTGTGTATGTATGTATGTCCATACGTATGTACTTACGTACGTAACTATGTATGTATGTACGTAGTATGTGTGTGTATGTATGTATGTATGTACGTATTTATGTATATTTTATGGTTGAAGTAATGCCAACATCACAGCCATGGGTGTTGTACTTTTGTCGCTTAATGCAGGGTTCTAGAACATTGTCGTGATCTTCAAAATGTGCAAATGTTTTCGGATATTTGTACACTGCGGGTAGACAACTCCTTCTGGTGTTGACACCTGATGTACCCTTGGAGTTTTGTATCTAAAGTGGTGTAGTTGATTGATCATGAATTTATGTATGAATTTTTGTATGGAACATTAATATGTGAATTATAAAATAAAACACCAGGTGAAAATTTGAGCGTTATGCCTGGAGGGTTTTACGTATTTCTAACCTAACAAAACCTAACCTAACCTAACCTAACACAACCTTACCTAACCTAACTTAACCTAGCACAACCTAACCTATCCTAACCTAACCTAACCTGTACCAATGAACATTTATCACAGTCCTAATTTCAGATCTGCCAGCATCCCTGTATTTCAATATCTGAAGTTATTTGTAGAGTTTTTTCCTTCATTTGTATTTCCTATAAATCCACCTTCAAAACTTCGCTTTTCATTTCATGATATTCCTCAGCAAATGTATCGCTTCCCAATTCGTTTCACGTGACCAATTTATTCTAATCTGCTTCAGTTACCTGCCTACGCCACGACACAGCCCAACACTGCTCCGAGAGTAAGACTAGTTGTGCTGCATAGTGCACGGTATTTGTTGTAATGTAGTAACATGAGATTCAGTAATCAGAGGTCCCAATCTTGAGGTTAAAAATGTATGCGAAATTTTTGTTTTTACTTTCCATATTCGCTGCTTTAATTTACTAACCCCCCCTCCCCATAAAAGGCGCTGAATATGACAGGACTCTCAGCAGAAGTTGCCCATTTGGCGTCGAATGAATCGGAAAGGATTTTTGTTGGCAGTTGAATGTAGTGAATGCGGATGGAACTGTTTTTGGCCCCTTTAAAATTAATATGTCGTAAGAAGAATTACTTTTTGGACAACCGGTGTTATGACAGAGGTTAGAACGGAGTAAGGACAGACATTCACGATCCAATCAAACGGCTTCTCATAAATTGTGTTGTGCGTAGGGATTTGTTCCGGTAGCACTTAAATTTGTAAAGAGTAAGAGACGGGAGTGGAGGTGTAGCTCCACTCATTCTTAACCCTGGCAGTAGATGGAGGTGAATGGCCAACTTATCGCTTCACCCGCGGGAAAGAACCCGGTACACGTTTAATAGGAGGCTGGGGCCGGGGGGTGTTGGCGCAGAGCCGGAATTGGTGTCTTGCAGAAATGTTCCTTTCTCTTGCCGGGATTCGAACTCAGGGCCTTACGGCCTATAGCCTAGTCGCTGTACCGACTACAGTCATGCGTCGCTTAACGACGGGGATGCGTTCTGAGAAATGCGTCGTTAGGCGATTTCGTCGTTATGCGAACGTGTTCTTACACAAACCAGACAGTGTAGTCTACTACACTCCTAGGCTATATGGTACAGCCTGTTGCTCCTAGGCAATAAACCTGTACAGCATGTTACTGTACTGAATACTGTAGGCAATTGTAACACAGTGGTATTATATTATATTATAATATTATAATTTTATAATATATTATAACAGTATTATAATATTGTATTATTATAATATTATAATCTTGTGGGAACACCGTCGTATACGCGGTCCGTCGTTAACCGCAAAGTCGTTATGCGGCGCTCCTACCGAACGTTATTTTCTGCGTGATAATTATGATCCTTGTTGTCAATGACTTCTTGAGTCGAACTTTGTGGTTCGTGACACCATTACAGAATTTTCTACGCAGATATTCTGTTTACAGTTAAGCATAACCGATCCATGGCTCAGCGTCATCGTAATGCGACTGTGTTGCGCTGTAACACTGTCGGTGGCCGTGCTGTGTCCACGAAATTACATCTTTCCTTACAGTCATGGTGTGGGACATACTTTCATGTGTGTACTTACCAGCTGTTTTATGTCGAACGTCGGTCTACGCAAAAGGGATGCGAAAGTATGAGTAGTGGGAGAATATCTGGGTTTACGAACAGACCTATGGAACCTTGCTCGTTTGTACGTGGAGGGGTGGCCGTCTATGTCAGGTCCTCCATGTAATTTATACAAGATGCTGACATGATTTTTTTCCACTGTTATGAACCCACTACGTGGAGTATTTCCCCGAATTTGATAATGTAACCTGTAATCAGTTTTCGATGGAGTCATACATTCTTTCCCTATTCTGTAAGAATATAATAGTCTGACAAGAATATCCTCTAGATGAGGCTGTCAGGTTTGCGTGTTGGAGCTTCTGCACCCCGCCGAACCTTTTTCACTTCAGTTACTCAGTCTTGACGAGAGATTCCCTTGTTAACTCCCGTAGTGCACTTGTCAAAAGAAAACTCTCTTTGAAATTGCGTTGGAATACTATACAGAAAGTAGTTATTTTTGAGTGAGCAGTCGACATTGAAGCCTCCTTCAGGCCCCTTATTTTGCATAGACTTGAGCGGGCTTCTCTTAAATGAATACTTTGTAGGTTTCTCCATGGCTTTTGATCATTCGTCTCTCTCGCTGTCTCTCTCTCTCGTGGCTTCCTGTGTTTAGTTCTTGTTATGACGCAGGGCTTGCTCTCAGAATTGGCGGGCCAGTGGAGGCACTCCATTAACATAGTACTTAACATTCGCCTGTTAATTATTTGAAATGTTATGTTCGATTTTGAAACTGCTTATTAAATCAAATTTGAAATTCATACCTATAGAGTATATTTCAATTTACGAATAGCTGAAAGAAGATTCCAAAACCGAGACAGCAGTAAAATATGTAATTTCTGTACTGAATTGTCTTGCACTGTTATTAATAGATCCTGATTTAGAGTTAACTTTCTTAGAGCAGTTATGAAAAAAGTTTCTAATCTCTTTCAAGGTGCGTATGATGAGTTACGTAAGCAAGAAATGACATAAACTTGTTTGACAGTCAAATATACTCCCATTCAACACAGATATTTCTATATAAACATACCGCATACCACAAATCTCGTCACAGATACAAAATTCGTGCCACGTATCTGGAGCAGACAAACAGAAAGGTATTCAGTTTTATCGTATATGAGATAATGTATCATTTTTCTTAGAATTTCAACTTCTTTCAGATGCATATGTTTGTATTTCCAAATACTCTTCCAGTGTAGCTGGAAAAAAGAGGTCATCAACAGTAAATCTTTTATTGGTCTAAGAAAAATCGTGAATTATCTCAAATATGGTAAAACTGAATCTACATTATCCTGCTTCTCAGGTCCAAGTGTATTTTCTTTTGTGTCAATCATGACGGGTCTCCACCCAGGGACTTTCGGAACTGAAGTTTTGAAGGACTTAGTTGAAATTATACTGCTCATTGGTGTGCGTCACATAAAAGTTATATAAACCAAGTAGCCAGATAACTAAGAAATATCCATCAGGTCCGGTAAGCCTTGTTTTAAAAAACACAGTAGATCACTATTATGTAGAAGTCCTAAGTGCATTGATATTGAGAACCGTTCATTGTCAGACTTCGTTCCTTTCTTTTACTCCTTGTTTTCTTTGACTTGCCTTATATTTCATTTGCGGTTCGTCGTAATTTTTTTGCCGACTTTTGGTGTGGATGTTCTGTCTCTGTTATATTCAAGACAGCGCAATTCCGTAGTGACGTAAACAAAAACCAATAAATATTCAAACTGTCTACTTGCCTTTGTATTACACTAGGTTGCTTTTCTTCCCTTTGTGTGAATGTCGGTGGTTTTTCCAAGGTAAATTTAATTGTTTTGCGTTGTATATTCTCGGAACCAGGACTATATTTAATCCAGGTTCCGCTTTAGACAGGTTTTATTGTGCAGGGTGAGTCTCTCGCTAGAGGACCCAAACTATTTTCTATGTATACAGTCGAACAGCGCGGGTTTCTCGTTCGTAAATATTGGCAAACAGGTTCATTTAAAGCATGCCAGATGCTATTTTGAACGGAATTTGGTGAAAGACCTGCACCATCGAAGTGTTGCATCCAGAAATTGGTTAAAAAGTTAGAGACAAGGGGAAGCCGACCTAACGCCTGCCGACTTCTTTCTTTGGGGGCCTATTGAAGGGCAAAGTGTACAAAAATACACCCCGCACAATCGAACAACTCAAAGACGCTATACGCCAAGAGATTCAAGCTGTTAACGTTGACACTTTGGGAAAAGTATTCCAGAATT
>Ga0131853_10006093_pt1 | contig 21775 bp, 16 predicted proteins | sample TergutLab28metaG_FD_92764 | JGI IMG/M metagenome (GOLD analysis project Ga0131853, IMG submission 92764) | Labiotermes labralis P1 segment gut microbial communities from Petit-Saut dam, French Guiana - Lab288 P1 (version 2) (version 2) | ecosystem: Host-associated > Arthropoda: Insects >... | reverse complement strand
TATGTCTAAGTTAAATTAGTTAGGTCTATGGTATCATACTATGTGTGTTGTAGAAATTATGTGTACATATATGCTTATCTTATACTTATACAATGTGCAATATCATACAAAATGTGATTTCTATAGTTATAGTTTTTAGGTTCATTAACATTTTGGCACCAGAATTATTTCTTTAATTCTTGCACACCCTGTATATAAAATGTAAATAACACAGGAACCAAATATGTTACAATTGTGAAACAAACTGCATTTTGAAGAGAGAAAAAAACGGAGAGTATATACCATGCTTAAAATATTTGGTACCTATATTTGTTGAATAAATATATGAAATGCAACTTTAGAGGTTAGCGGTGCGGTACGACCACTATAGTTGACATTAGGTGTCAAAAGGTTAATCTATAGGAGTTGTTATTATATTTATTGTATAGTAAATCAGGTTAGACTCTCCGTAATTTATCTGTAAAATTCAACAAATTAAAACTAATATAGGTCGGAATAAAAATAAGGTGGGCAAGGGAAGTAAAATCAAACTTGAAAATTTAAAATAACAACAGGGAGTAAATAAACACACAAAATAAAGTATGGACAGTAAAACTGCAGTGCTAGGCTTGATGTTACTCTTCTGGTTTCACTGAATTATCTGTTACAACTGAATGTTCTAGTTCGTTTATGAACACAACTGGGATGACGAACCTTGCGAAGATCTCGAGTTTCATTCCTGTGCTTTTTTGGTCATGAGCAACATTGTACCGAAATTATCTACATTTCACGTGCTTACGCTCTGCTGTGCCCACATCTGCATTGAGGTACTGAAGAAAACAATGAAAAACCCTAGTCATGAGAGCTGATTTCCCAGCTAAGAGGCAAAACAGGCATTTCCTAGAAAAAAAAGTTTGAGGAGATGCCCTTTTGTGTGAACCTGCTGGTTGTTCTCTCAATTGTCTCGGTTCAACCGCTACACATTCTCTGCACTTGTACTCATTAGCCATACTGCATGATATAACATCCCAGAAGATTTCATATTAATACTCACTGACCTGACAGTATAAAATCTTGCATAGTCCAAAAATTATTAAAAAGAGGCAGAGATACAAAACACAAACATGATGCAACAAGCATATCAGTCCTATAAAATGCCACAAAATTAACCATGCAGTTGTTCAAAATCTGCACAAACGAAACTGTTTTCACATATTCAAATACAGTGATACCTCGGCTAACGAAGATAATTCATTCCAGAATCACATTCGTCAGCCGAAACTCAAACGTAAACAACCCAGTCGTGTTGACGGGTCTCCCCTATGTGATGTGGTCAGCTCATTTCTTTGTCACACACATACAGATGGAAAAGATAAGCTCCTGGAATGGCCTGACCGTTCATGTTTGCTGCTTTAGGTCAGCGTGCGCATCCACTAAAACACTTGTTAGCCGAGCCCATATTCGTTAGCCAAGTCCAAAAAACAGCGAAGAAAATCTTCGTTAGCCGAAAAATTCGTTAGCAGGGTCACTCGTTAGCCAAGGTATCACTGTACAGTGAAACCTGAATTTTATGCTTTTAAAATTAAAGTAAAATTAAACAGAGAAACATTTATTTAGTTACGAAAATTAAATGCATTCAATTGCTACAGTAAAAATAAAATCTTGTTCACCATACTTTATTAACATATCCATAAAAGTAACATGCTGCTTCTTCACTTTCCGCTGGACTGCACACACATCATTCTCAATTCTATAGAGGGTAGCCACTGGGTACTAATATTATGCAAGGAGTGGACATTTTTTGGTCCTGTATGTTGTGTACAGTAGAGTAACCAGGCTGATCTACTGACAACGGTCCCAGCCTTGTGGCCACATTGTGTAACAGTCAGAGCAGGTTCAACGCTCTTGACATGAGGTTACACATTGGTCCTCGCGTAGATTTACGAGTCCTCCAGGGTGATACTATAGCTGGGGCGAATTAGTCATTTTGAAGGCTAGTTTGACTTTCTAACAGCTGGGTCATAAATAACACTCAGGGTTTTCTGGAGTGACAGAAGCGTGTCCAACGGACATTTTGTGAGGAACCTTTTGTAGTTTTACGACAGGATGGACGATGAGACGCTTGACTTTGTTCTGTTTGGTACGCTCCAAACAGAAATGATTGCTAGAAGCTTATTTGTATCATCTTTTCAAGCGTGGGAGCAGGAAATCACAAGAGAAAGTTAGGCCAGTGAGGGAAAAGAGTTAAAGGTTAGCAGTAGCACCCAAGGGAGGTAAATGTCGTATGATGGTCTGGTAATTAAATACAACTGCCGTGGTTACTTCAGCTTGCTGCCTGCTAAAAGTTGGCGTGAAATTGAATTAAGTGGGAAATAAAATATACGATCTATTATCAGTAGCTAGTGCTGACCCTGTGAAGTCCGTCTGATACAGTTTACATGTAAATATTCCGAGACAGAACATGCAAACCGGTGCAAGCTAGTCAGGTCTTTGTATGGGTAAGAAAGAATGGTAGCAGCTGTAAAAACAGACCATCGTTGGCAGCTCAGTTGGGGATACTCCACTGAACATTTCTAACATGCAACACGTACAGATGGTATACACAGTAGAAAATTATAACTGGAAATCACTTCTCCCCTGACTACAAAGTGAAAGTACTAAAAACAACAGCAATATGCCAATTTATGTTCTACATGAATAAATAATTAAGGAAATATGTAGGAAACACAGACACACATACAAGAGAAAATTTTACTTTCTTGCTGATGTTTTGGTAGGACCTATAACACATGCAGACCAAGCAAAATATTGATTCAAGGAATGTAAAATCCAAGTTTCACTGCATTGTATGTATCTGCCTAACATAGTTTTGATGTTCAGTATATAGGTACTATACTACCATGACTGAGGTTTTTCCGTGCTTTTTCCTCAGTTGTAAGGCAAATGCCAGGGTATAACTCGCCAAGACGGGTCACGGCCCGCACTCTTCCCATAATTGTGTCGTTCTATGTATTGTTTAATTGTGTTGTTCTATGTATTGTTTGTGTGTAAATGTGTACTGTACTACTGCCACCGGGTGTCAACACAACTGCAGTTAAAGAATATATCAATCAACACCAAAGATGCTTTCAGGAAACTCTTTGGAACAATAAAAGTGTATCAAAAAGCAATCAGACCAAAATGACATATAACTTCACACACCTGACGATGGGGGTGGGGGAGGCGGAGCAGCAGCAGCTGCTGCTGCACGCACACGCGCGCGTGTAACACGCACTCGTGTTACCATATTGACAGGTGTGGGCGGCTGGTCATACTGGCCCATCTGATCATAGCCTGCCAGTGTCTGTTGCTGCTGTTGTTCATATAACTGTTGCTGTTGGTATGCCTGGCTTGCTGCAGCTTCGCTGTACTCAGCACCCCCATACAAGTCAGAGCTACAACACAGCAATTGCATCTCAATTATGTTGAAGACCATATTGCAAGAATAATCTGCATAGCATTCAGTTGGTGCAAGACTCTTTTTGAGGTGTACATGCATGTTATTTAACAACGCTGTCAACACTTAAGACTATACAGCATCAGTAAGGTAATGTAAACTGCACCCTTGTATAGCAAATGAGGCTCTATACAGGCCATATGGCCCACAGGGGGAGTAGAGGTATAGCTCTACTCTTTCTTGACCACGGCACTAGAAAGGGGTGAGGGGTAAGCGTCACGCCCCGGCTGTTCTTTACCCCCAGGAAAGAACCAGAACCCATTGTACAGGAAGCTGGGTGGGCCCCAGGGCTGGTCTGGACAGGTGCGGAAAATCTCGCCCCACCAGGATTTGATCCCCGGACCATCCAGCCCAGAGCCAGTCACTATACTGACTAGACTACCTGGCCCACGATAACTGAAGTACTTAAAAGAAACTCTGTCCAAGTGCCACTATAACTGCCACAAATCCCACACAGACTGAGCTGGGATTGAACCCTGGCTACTGCAGCAAGAGTCCAGTGAGTGATAACCTAAGTTATGGCATGGACAACTTTCCTTCAGATATAACTACTTACAAGAAAATGATGCCCAGTTAACAACAGAGGAAGACATGTCATCAATACTGATTTCATAAACATTGGCAGAAATGTTGTATTTTATGAATTTGAAGAAGCCTGGGATATTCTGTGCCCTGAATCAAATTCTGTGGGGCACTTAAACAAAGCTCTTTAAACCCCAAAAAACTGCAACTGTCCTGGGGACAACTGGAACAAATGGATTCCTATTCAGACCACATTCTTGCTGAGAACTTATTCTGACAACTTTGTAGTTTATAGGGATTTTGCTGCATAAAAGCATGAGAATCCCTTCTGTTGTTAATACTTCATGTGTAAGTCCCATCTGTAAACAGAATGTCTGGCACAACTGGTACCTATACTTGCAACCTTTCATAAAGAGTGTACAATGGCTAAAGTAATCTCCCTGGAAATGGATTTGTACTCTCTGGAGGTCAATGCCATGCAGAATCTTCCAACATGTGTTGGTAGAAAACCAATTAGTCCTCACTCTCACACAAGAAACCAGCTGTTTTGTGTGGTAAATAAACAGACGTGTTCCATATTTTTTATTGCACCGAGAATACAACGGGGATGAACTACCTTAAAAATGGGAACATAAATGGTCCTTAATTTGTGGTTTTTATGATTTAAAATGGTTGTTAATTTGTGGTTTTTATGATTTAAAATGGTTGTTATTTTGTTGGTTTTTATGATCTATTCATTTTATGGCATCATGACATAGTGGTAAATTTGGTGGCAGAAGGCAAGTATGGAAAAATTACATCAAAACCTCCCAAATGGTGGTAGGAAAGAGTTAAACAGCCATAATAAAACTCCCACCTCACAAATTTGCATGGCCATGATATTTATGTCATGTTTCATGAAATACATCGAATGGGTTAAAGAGGTGAAGATTCAAGTCTTTCGAGACATGGCACCATGTCAACTGGTAAACAGTTACCAACTTTTAGAGAAAGTTGCCGTCTCCATCTTTGGGGTCCAAGAGTCCAAGAACAGACTTCTTGGACTCTTCTCTAACATATCAGTAACTATGAAATATAGTGAAATGCCAACTTGATGAAACTAGGTAATTTTATTAATGTATTCTTAGCTCAAAATGTTTTGGGTACACACGCCCATCATCAGGAGCATTAGATGTTGAGTTGCAGCATATGGTTTTCTGAACGGTAAAGAATGAGATAATATGAAGTGTGTGTGTAGTGGCTGTATGCCGTGTTGTATGGGTGTTCATCAGTGCGGTCTATGGAGTATTGTACAGGTCTGTTTGTGTGCGGCCTGGAGGTTTGTGCTCACCTGGTTGTGGGAGGGGTGTGTGTGTTTGTGACTGAGTCACTGAGTAGGTTGTGGGTGTTGTTGCACCAAGTTGGCATTTCAAGTTATTTCATGAGGAAAATGCACGGTCAAACAACCCTCAAATATCAGTAACTACATACCAGTGACAAAGGTATCACACACAGAGAACTTGAATATTCACAAACTTTGCCATGAAAACCTGAGGTCGAACAATTAAAAAGTTTTCCCATTCATACCGTGCAGCATCTTGATATTATAAAAGTTTTATTTATTCACCAACTGATGCACCAGTGAGTTGTCTTAAAAAAACAATATTAAAATTTACATTAAGATTTACATTAAAACAGCTCCGACATGTTTCGGTGTTACAGTTACACCATCATCAGGGAGCACATTAATTAGTGCTTACTAAAGTTACCGTTGTTAAAACAGTACATGAAAACACAATTGGCAACACACTGACGCGTTTTGATGGACTATTTTATCAACTGTAACTTTAGTAAGCACAAATTAATGTGCTCCCTGATGATGGCGTAACTGTAACACCGAAACATGTCGGAGCTGTTTTAATATAAATTTTAATATTGTATTTTAAGACAACTCACTTGGTGAATAAATAAAACTTTGATAATTAAAAGGTTAATACATGGGGACAGAAATACTGCAAGACTGTTGAATCCGCATTAAATGTTTAAAACACTCAGAATAAAGCGTAACAACTGACTCACCCAGTATGCAGTGGAGTGGCTGGCTGATTATTATATGGAGTATATGGTGTGTATGGTTCCTGCATTTCAGCTCCACTTCCATCTAGTGGTGTCACTGGGGTCATAGGTGACTCGTACTCTGGTGGCGGTGGCTCATCCATCCGAATCCGCTTCCCTCCTCGCCGCTGCATCATGAACACTTCTTAAAGTAATCACCTACAAACACACATAACCACAAAGTTCTAAATACTCTATAAAGTATGGTACATGGTACTTATTATGACCATCATTAATTATATACTGCAATGTGTAGAAAAGGGATTGAATGCACAGTTCCAAAAAACTTTTAACCTGGGAAATATATAGTATGTGTTAAAGACCATCAAATACATGTTTATCTCATGCAACATCTTATATTCCAAAATTACCTTTACCTTACTTTACCTTTCTTGCTACTGGACAAGCCTTGAACAAACTGTTTATCTCATTCAGTTAATAGAGCTACATAAAAAGAGTTTTCCTTGTTGACACCATAAAGGCATATAGGGGGAGTAGAGGTACAGTTCCACTAGTTGGTAACATCAGCCCCAGACACTTTACTCTGGGAAAAAAAAAACCCAGTACTCACTGAATAGGAGGATGGGTGGGCTAAAGAGCCAGTCCGGACATTCCCAGGAAGAGAGAAATCACTTGGCCCTACGGATGTACATAAACCATTATCTAATGGCCTATAAAATTCATCATCGAATTTGGGCTTTCTTCATACTTCCTTAAACCAACTAACACATATTAGGTTCATGATGCAATCAAGAAAAGAATAGTCTGGAAATGCCTGAACATCAGGATAAGCTACACACAACAATAACTCTTCCACTTGTTTTGCACATGAATGTGAAACATGGTCTCTTATTTAGAGTGAACAACAACAATTAGATGTTTTCAAAGTGCTCAGAAAAGTATTGGGAACTATAAAAGATGATGTGTGTAATTTATGTACCAGTGATTGTGGATATAATGATTACTTGGTTTACGCTGGTTGTTCTGGTAACAAAACGCAAGTCTTCTGGGATGACGCCGCATAGATCGTTACGGCTGCCCACATTTCCGAAGTACTTGCAGGGACAATTTTTTAAAGTACTTAGTACCTGATGAAAGCAGCATCTTCTCGCAAATGTGGGTACCTGCTTACCAATCGTCGCGTCGTCTTGTCAGAAGACTTCAACTGCTTCAAACAGAACTTAAAATTACACAATCACAGTTAATTCGTGTAACCCTCAAGAGACTTCCGCTCCAAACCAGCCTGTGCAAAACGCAAGACAATAAAATCACAACATTAAAGCTACTGTAGTGTCAGTAAGTTATGGCCGACAAAGTAACAAAATGAAGGTTATCCCCACATACTCCACCATCAAAAACGTAAATATACAATTTCAGACTTCTGAAATATATAAACGTTAATATATCAGCTATGAAATGGTTATCTAAAGTTACTATTACACAAATAATGTAGACAGGTACGCCTCCTATTTCTTCACACACATATCAACACATCCCTGACAATTACCGCTCAAACCGGGGTTGATAGTACCACGGATGACGACTGAAGTCAACTCAAGCCACAGATCTTATTCCAGCTCACTAGCGCGCTGCTATGAGAATAGAAATTTTACGTAACCACACAGACACGGGTTATACAAGATCGACATTCGTCGATTGTTTTATCTGCGGAAAGAGTGGGACAATAGCGACAAGGAATTGGTGAGAGATTTCATACAGACCTGTCCTGATGTCCTGGTTACTGAGGGACGGGATGTGGGGACCTGACTGCAAAGTGTGAAGGAGGATCGCGCTGCACAAAGCAATGTCTAGCAGTGCCTCGTTGATGTCGAGCTAATTTCCAAATCCGTGACGACAGGTATACTAAAACGTCTGTATGCACGGTTCACCGAGGCAAAGGAGATGAAAGTGACGAATGTCACCAGAGGAATAAGAAAAAAAGGCGGGTTCGGGCATACATGTCGAAATCATAAAGAAATTGACAAAGATAGCAAAATACGACGCGGAAAGAAATAATACACTGCGTAAAGGGTATCACACGGAACTCAAACTTGTTGACAACAAGAAATGTTGTGGAATATGCATGACATTCTTCTTACTTTAAGCTAGTAATTTAATCATTTAAGTTAAAGATTTAAAAAATATATATTTAATTCCACCAGCCTGTTTTTTTTTTTTTATTTATTTTATGTGCATGTAGGTCATCATCATCTATCTGTCAAGGAGTTGGGCAACTTGTTGATCTGTTCCAGTCTCACGTATCCAGAAGTCTCTTCAAAGGTCTACCATGATTCCTTTTGCCCATTTGGGGAGTAGTATTTCATTACCCTGTGTAATCTATTTCGAGGCATTCTATTTGCATGTTGTATCCAGCTTCTCTTGTATTCCAGTAATTTGTCCAAAATTGGTGTTTTTTTAACTCCTTTGCAATTTGTGCATTTGTTTTGTAATCTGTGCAAGCCTATCCTGCTGTTCTTCTCATGTATTTCGTGCTCCCAAGGTTCAGACTTTTATACCAAATGTTTGTGCAGCTTTAAACTTTGTCACAAAGGTGAGGCCAGATAAAGAAAACTTAAAATGGTGAAAATCTTTGCTTGGGGGGTACTGTCTCTCTCGCGATTGTGTCTTCTTCTTAAACAAAAGGTGTAATAAGTGCCAATAATTCACTGAAATCAGAAGAGAAAATGAGTAGATCATGTTTGCAGTCTAGCAGCGAAGCTATTTCCAGCTCACTTAGACACTGTCGTGGCTGAAATCCCATCTCCCCAGTGTATTCAGCATAAAGAACTTTTCAAGGCTACTAACTGAACTAAATAAAAAAAAAAGCTAAAACTAACTACACAGAGCAGAGTTCTTCTTGAGAAGATAACAGGTCCTCACCTAATCAAGAAATTCCCCCCATTTAATGAACCCCAGTGTTCATTACCACCTTCACAATAGTCCAGATCAATCCAGTCCATGCCCCCCATTCCACTTCTTGAACATCCATTTTATCCTCCCGTCTAAACCTGAGTCTTCCGAGCGGTTTCTTCCCTTTAGTCTCCCCATCAAAATCCTGTATTCACCTCTCCTCTCTACCATATGTACCATTACACCTTATAGAAGACCTAAAAGAAATGCAAACAACAAAAACCTGGGACTGACATCCCTCATATAGACAACATGTACTTCAACATCCCAGTGACTGATCTGATAAAGATAACAGAACTAAAACACAACCCAATTACCACCAACAATAAACAACGTAACACTGAAATAGCCAAAATTTGAAAGAAGCCCATTAACCCTTATCCTGCTAACGTGGAGAATATGGTGAGCTCCTAACAATGCCAGCAGATTGAAACAGGGATTTAACTCGGCATTTAAAGAGTTAAGCAAGATTACTTCACACATAATTACATGCAAATAAAAGGACTAACCATGGCAGCACCAACATTGGCATTAATTTCAGAAATTTACCTTCAACAATTGAAGCACAAGAAAATGGTACACTTATTAAAAGGTAAAGTTATCCCGTTACAGGCCCAGAGGGTGGGTAGAGGTATAGCTGTACTCTTCCATGAACGCGGCACTAGAAAGGGGTGAGTGGTCAGTAGCATGCCCTGGCCACACTTTACCCCCAGGAAAGACCCAGTACCCATTTTACAGGAGGCTGGGTAGGCCCCAGGGCCAGTCTGGATGGGCAGAAAATCTCATCCCCACCAGGATTCGATCCCTGACCGTCCAACCCATAGCTCAGTCACTATACCAACTGAGCTACCTGGCCCACTGTACACTAACAAAATACAAAACAACAGGCAAGTTCCCTTATGATGGTGTCCTGATTCTCTACAACACCAGCATTGCCATTGTATATATAGCATACAGTAAACTAGACCACAATATATCTTTCAAATTACAACCAGAAAATAACAAAAAATCAAGCTATCTGGATGTCATTATCACAGTCCACACTGGATCTCTGCAATACTCCATATTCATAAAACCAATTACCTAACAGCCCGTGATGGTCACTACGGCTTAAAAGGATGAAATACAGGAGAAACAGAACACGACATTGGACATACACATTTTTAGATATGACAGCACTTTGTTTAAATATGATGACAATTTTTGTCATTTATGTTGTGTCAGTTTTTGTAGTTTTCTTCCAGTTCGTCCCCTTTGTTGTAGCTGAACAATAAACTGAACTAAAATATGTGGTCCCTGAACCATGGCAGTTTAGAAGAGCTGGAAGGTCTGTGCTGCCTGCTGTCATGCAAAATCGCCTGGTTGAAGACTGAAGCCAGTTGTCAGATAAAATAATATTCTTCTATATGAGACCAAGAATAAGGCAGTAAGAAAATATATGGAGGATAAAAGGAGGACTTAGTGTGGAGAAAAATATAACAGAATACATTTAAAGGATATGGATTATGAGAATGATGCCTTGAAAATTATAACACACTGAACAACAAACAGCAGATTACTAGAAAAATTTATATTATGACAGTATACATTACAAAATCAGACACTTGAAACTGAACACACTACATTGACAAAATTATAAATGGCAGTGTGCCTAGTGTTGCCTGTGACAACTGAGTATTTGCATGCCTTCATCTTGCAGCATTTTACAAAATTCAAATCTTGGATGATTTGCAAGAAAAAATAGCCATTACTTTCACCACAAGAGCATTCCATCGTAAAATTAAGTTTGATATGTTACTGTAACTGTAGAAGATCCCTTATGGTACAGACCTGAAACCCATGAATACAAGCACAGCAAAAGATAACCTATTTTTGAGCATATGAAAGTTTCATGCATGCGCTTATAACAGTATTATGAATAGTACATTGGGCACAAATGTACCAAAATCAACAAAATAAACAAATTTGACTTTACATAATCTAAATTAAGAAAACTTCAATATGAACCATTGTTCTTCTTCTCATAAAGTGCTACAACCTGTATAAGATTCTGGCTTGCTCAACTACTTTCTTCCACCTATCTCAATTCTGTACTACTTTCTTCCAATTGCGTATGTTCATGCTCTTTATGTCTTCCAAAACGTCATCTTCCCAACGTGTTTTAGGTCTTCCAATTGGTCTTTTAGACATGGGTTTCCATCTCTTGATCTTCTTCACATCATTATCTTCGACCATGCGTTCAACATGGCCTAGCCAGTTTAATCTTTTAGACATGGGTTTCCATCTCTCGATCTTCTGCACATCATTATCTTCGACCATGCGTTCAACATGGCCTAGCCAGTTTAATCTTTTAGACATGGGTTTCCATCTCTTGATCTTCTGCACATCATTATCTTCGACCATGCGTTCAACATGGCCCAGCCAGTTAAATCTTTTAGACATGGGTTTCCATCTCTTGATCTTCTTCACATCATTATCTTCGACCATGCGTTCAACATGGCCTAGCCAGTTTAATCTTTTAGACATGGGTTTCCATCTCTTGATCTTCTGCACATCATTGTCTTCGGCCATGCGTTCAACATGGCCTAGCCAGTTTAATCTTTTAGACATGGGTTTCCATCTCTTGATCTTCTGCACATCATTATCTTCGGCCATGCGTTCAATATGGCCCAGCCAGTTTAATCTTTTAGACATGGGTTTCCATCTCTTGATCTTCTGCACATCATTATCTTCGACCATGCGTTCAACATGGCCCAGCCAGTTTAATCTTTTAGACATGGGTTTCCATCTCTAGATCTTCTGCACATCATTATCTTCGACCATGCGTTCAACATGACCTAGCCAGTTTAATCTTTTAGACATGGGTTTCCATCTCTCGATCTTCTGCACATCATTATCTTCGACCATGCGTTCAACATGGCCCAGCCAGTTTAATCTTTTAGACATGGGTTTCCATCTCTCGATCTTCTGCACATCATTGTCTTCGGCCATGTGTTCAACATGGCCTAGCCAGTTTAATCTTTTAGACATGGGTTTCCATCTCTTGATCTTCTGCACATCATTATCATCGGCCATGCGTTCAACATGGCCTAGCCAGTTTAATCTTTGTTTTTTAATAAACCCAATTATATTTTGACCTCTTAATATATCATTTATTTTTTGATTAGTTTTAATCCTCCAGTAGCCAACATCTGTTCTAGTAGGACCAAATACAATTTGAACCATACAGTACATAATTAGTATCATAAGCACAGGACCTAAAAACAAAACAGTGCTATACAATTACATGAAGACAAAATGTTTTTTTTCATCATGCCTGTATCAGAAGCTGGCACATGTGGTCCTTTTTAGCTTCAGCACTCCATAGTATGTTCACAATTTAACTTCTGTGTCTTATTCTTTATTGTGGGAATGCACACTGTCACACTGTTCACAACCCAAACATACATGATGGCATTGTAACCTCTGTCATTTTTCTGGCCAGTGTTCATTCTAATTTGATTCTAGGGGCTCTAATTTTGTGGCTGCTCAGTCAGCAGGATATAGCTCCATTCATTCTTAACCTTGACAGTACATGAAAAGTGGTCAACTTAATGCCTCAGGGAATTAACCCCTTGTGCCCGCTGAATAGTATGATGGGGGGCCCCAGAGCCAGGCTAAGACACTCTGGAAAAGGTAAAAATCCTTGTGCCTCTGCCAGGAATCAAACCCCAGACTGTCCAGCCTACAGCCTATTGACTATAGCAACTATGCTATTCTGCTGCCTGTATCACTAATTTAATTTATTAACTGGTCACAGTTTAGTGTTAATTCCTGTTCAGTACGAATAGTGCAAAGTTTTATTTCAGTAGTCATGACCTGCTCTCAGACAGTGATACCAACCTATTCATCTGCTGAGTTTAAAACAAGAAACCCTGTACATTATTTGTGTACTGTATGAACTTGCTTCTCAGTATTTCATTACATTAATCATATGTGACAGTACGATTGAAAAATAAATCCAACAGTTAGGTCTTGTTATTTTGAAACAACAACACAAGGCATAAAAATTTCATTATATATGTGCTGTGCTACCAACTGGATAGATGTGAATATGAAACACATGACATTTACCTTCCCACACCTGCAAGATGCAAAGGGTCGGCCACTCTTCTAGCTGCTTAGTCATACAAACACTGGAGAATGACCCTCACAGAAATAGAAAGTTACTGTATTTTGCAGATTATGAGATGCACCTTTTTTTTTCCAGGAAAATACCGTATAAAACTACCCTTTGGTCTCAAGGTGCATCAAATGTGAATACAAAACTCTTGTCCCTAAATTTGCTTTCTAAAATCTTTGTGCATCTTAGGCTCCACTGACATGGTACATATGAAGATACATGAATGTCACCAACTTAAGAGGGCTAAATGACTTCCATGGGACCTACAGACGTTACAAAAGAACTGGTTGAGATGCAGCATGCACACAGAAGAAATTGGTAACTTTCAGCTACTTAGTGTCTAAGTTCAATGGTTTTCAAATCAGTTAAACCTAATACAGTTCAACATGTTCAGTACCAATAACAGCAATGTATACAAAACTGAGCACTGCTTCCAATGGCCAGTGACACGCTCCACCGTAACAGATTTGATGTGTATTGGACCATGCATCATCTTGATAATTGAAGAATAAAATCTAACTAGATGCCACTTATTACTTTATTATGCTTATGTCAGGCTCAACATGTTTTGGGCACCATTATGCCCATCATCAGGAGCTCATGACGGTAGTGTTTGTTACCATGTAGGCCTTCTGGTTCTTGAGTTGCTGCTGGTTGGAAGTTAAGTGCAGGCAGGATGGATGAATGTCCAGATCGAAAGCTCTAACACGCATTACAGCCTTCGGTCCGGACATTCATCCATCCTGCCTACACTTAACTTCCAACCAGCAGCAACTCGAGAACCAGACGGCCTACGTGGTAACCAACCCTATCATCGTGAGCTCCTGATGATTGGCATAATGGTGCCCAAAACATGTTGAGCCTAACATAAGCATAACAAAGTAATAAGTGACATCTAGTTGGATTTTATTCTTCAGTCCACCGTAACAGTTTGTTAGGTTATTTGGCACTTCTTCCTGTAGGTATAATCACACTGCCACAGAACTTCCAAAGGTTATAGTATAGGTACGGGATCTTTTGTTCTGAATGCTTGGGACTTTGGGGTTTTGCTGGATAAGGAGCTTTTCTATAATTTGTAGCATCTTGCTGTAAACATACTGAAACACATTTAAAAATTATGAAAAGAAATACATGTTCTGCTTTCAATTTCAAGGTATCTTGGATTAGTTAACATCAGTTACAAGGCATCATCTGTGGAGATATAATCAACAATGTAATGGCAGCATTAAAACAATTATTTAGCTCTGATTTTAAAATTAATTGTTCTGGGATTACAGCTAGTCTTCAGAGTCTTCTGGATACCAGGATGCCAGAAAAAAGACCCAACACTTGTACAAGCTTTGGCAAACTGAAAAACATGTTGACTTTAGCACTGATTAAACATGAGCAATTGTTTTTTTTAAATGAGCTCTCAGGTTTTAATGGCAGTGGTAATTATTACACTGCTCCATTTTGTTATGACACTCTGTAGTTTCATTGGTGCCAGACTAAAAGAAGGAACAACTCAGATGACCACAAGATTAGTTTCTGTTCTAATAGGAAATGCTCGTGCTTATTTCAGGATAGGCCATAGTTACCTGTCTTAAAGATCTAAAGTGGCATCTCAATACTCAGTAGTGTAACAACACTGAACCCTTTGCACATAAAAAAATAAATTCATTCTTGTGTATGATGGGAAGCTGAAGACTGGAGAAACTGATCTAATAACAGATGATTATCACAGCAACCTCCACGCTACCATGATATTTATGTGGTTGGGCACACGCTAACCATCACGTTACCAAGTGTTTGCGAAGAATCCAGCTTCTGTTCTTCTTCATTGATAAAGACATTGCGTATACAGCCAATGTAGAACTCATTTGTTTCTAGTCCACGTAGACGTCGGGGATGCAGCGTGCGATTGTAGTCACCAATGATCAGGGAGTCACGAGTATCAGTTGATGATGAACCAGGGATACCAATGCCTGGCTCCACAGATGTCTTGTCCACTGACAATGTGACTACATTCTTTGACTTCACAGCTGAAGAAGAAGGAAAATTCACTGATGAGCAGGTTTACATTGGCTGAATACTTCCTTATCACAAATATGAATTGTAACCATAGTCATACTGATGAATAGTCTACAACTGTATGTTGGTCACACTGCTAGTCTAATGAAAATCAGTCACACGCAGTTCAAAAGTAGGAGAAATACATACATAAGGTAAAAAGTGCACACCTGTACAGGCACTGAGGCTCTGTACAGACCGTACAGTCCAGTGGGGGAGTAGAGGTACAGCTCTACTCTTTCATGACCATGGAACTAGAAGCAGGTGAGGGGTAAGTGTCACGCCTCGGCTGCTCTTTAGCCCTGGGAAAGACCTGGAACCCATTGTACAGGAGGCTGGGTGGGGCCCAAGGCCGGTCTGGACAGGTGCGGAAAATCTTGCCCCCACCAGGATTCAATCCCCGGACCGTCCAGCCAGTAGCCAGTCGCTATACCGACTATGCTACCTGGCCCACAGAAATACATATAAACATGCAAAGAAATAAATAGGCAAGAAAACAGAAGTTGCATTTTCTTTAAGGAAATGAAGCTAAGAAGCTAATCTCCTTCTGATCATCTGTGAAAACAAAATCCATATTAAACCTTCGGAGTTGAAGCCCCTGTGAGCATGCCATATTTAACCTTTACAAAATGGGCTCTAAATTGGAATTACCTGGATGAGGGCAATGGGGTTTTCTCAGTGTAGTATGTGATTTCAGGCTCCCACTGCAAACTAGATGAGGACTGCAAATTTCTGGACTATTATGCAGTAAGTAGAGGTAAATCCTTACTGACGTTTCGGAACAACCTATTGGCACCACACTACTGAGAACTTATCACAGCCCACACTCTTCCTAATATAAACAACATACTAAGGTTATGAGCTTTCGTCTTGGACTTTTAACCCTTGAAGATGTGACCAATAGGTTGTCCTGAAATGTCGGTAAGGAATTATCACTATATGCTGCGTAATTTCCCAGAACAGGACACATCTCTTCTCAGTGCGGCATTTAAACACAACAACTGTTTAACAGAAGTTAAAATTCCTGCCATTTATTTTGTCTATGTGCCGAGTACTGAAACAGATGTATACAAAACACTCAGTGCACAATCATAACGGAGCAGTAAATTAAAATGCTGGTGGCAAAAAGCTTCTGACAATGGAAGTGTATGAGGAAGTTAAGATGCCTGAATTGGTAAGGGTTAAATATGATAAACTCCTAAGGACCCAGCTGCGTGAAGTACCTTGAATGGTGTGCCAGTGTCCATCGCAGAAGTAATGCTCATGCGGTGGCGTGTATTTTGCCGAAATAGCACCTTTGCCATTGTCAACACTGAACTTCAGAACGCCGTTCACCATCTGAAGCACCAGGAAATCTCGACGTCCATGCACTGATATCAGAACTCCAGATGTCTTGCGAGGACGGATATCCAGCTTTATGTCAATCACAACACCAACTCGGAAACTGGGATCTGTGAAAGAAAGTGCTGAAGCAATTAATCTCAGTTGCTGCATGTGTGCAGGGGAGGGTAAAGAACCGGTTACTGACCTCATCATTAGTCAATGGTAGTACAAGTATTTCCCACAAGAGAGAAGAATATGTAATTCTGAATCTAATAATTATTCTTTGTGTGGTGTTGAACACGTGTGTGTGTGTGTGTGTGTGTGTGTGTGTGTGTGCGTGTGTTGGCATTGCTTGTGTGAATGAAAAGTTATGGGTGAATTCAAATGGCCTTTGTATATGCTTTAGGGAACAGCAAAGAAACATACCATACAAAAAATACAGTGTGTTAAGATGCATTATGTTAATTCAGCCACACTCTAGATGTTAACTGACAATGAACACTGTACACACAGTCATGTGGTAAAGGCACATAGTAGAGATTTTGTTTCTGATCATGAACTAAGAACATCCAGTAATTTTGTTTTTAGTTGCCATAGAAAAACAGCTTGTTCAGAGAACAGATATGTGAGCTAATTGAGAATATACAGGGTGTTTCAGAAGGAATACTAAATATTTTAGGAGGTGGTAGTATGGACTATTCTGAGTAAATAAATTCATATAAATATGTGTCCAATTTTCAATGGGTGTGGAGATACAGCTGTTTGAATGTTACGCACAAAAGGCATTACAAAAGGTATGAAGGAAAGACAAATGACGTATCGATGGCATTTATTGGTTATGTAAATGATATCAATAAATTGCAACAGTTCAAAGTAAGTGTTCAAAAATCCCACCATCGACTGCAATGCATTTTTCAACCCTCTTGGCAATAGTACGTGTAGCTCTCCTGAGGTCGTCTTGGTGTTCTTGCTTTATGAATGCAGCAATATTCATAATGCGAGCAACCAATTCGTCTCTTGTGTTTACTTTTTCTTTGTACACTTCGCTTTTCATCCACCCCTACAGACAAAAACCTGATCTGTACACGCCAACTTCAAACAGCTGTATCTCCACACCCATTGAACATTGGACACATGTTTATATGAACTTATTTACTCAGAATAGTCCATACTATCACCTCCTAAAATATTTACTATTCTTCCTGAAATGCCCTTTATAATATTTCAAGAAAGTGTTTATATGAAAGTATTTATTTGCTTTCTGAAATTCTGACCACCTAATTTTGTGTGGCCAATGCTGCTTTTCTCGTAAGTACAGAGTGGTGCATTTAACAGGAGCTCTTGTCATTCACATGCAGGAGATGCCAGAAGTGCCCTGTGTCCAAATCCATACACTGCTCAGCACATTTCAGGCACTTAATGCACACAAACACTAAAGATGTCAACATTAGTGCATCAGATGGTCATGACAACTTATGAACACTCATATACTACTTTTAAGTGTGTCAACAGCTACATGTCCATCCCAGCAACCTGTCTTAACCTGTAGATTGAACTATTTGATTAATTTCTGGGAGCAACTTGTACAGTTTTGATGCTGTAGGTACAAGTACTATAATTTGATCTTACATCCACTCACTGGATGACATACCACTGCCATGCGTAATATTTCAACCAATGGGAAAGAGGATACGTTACAGATAGCCTACCTGGTGCCACATTTATACCACAAGTTACCTATTAATCAGAAGTGATGTGCCAGCCATTCAAGCTGCTCCAGTACCGATTAATGGGCCATACATTTGTTGTTTTGTCAGTTTTTTTGGTTGGTTTGTGCTCTCGAGGGCAGCGCAAAATTTAGTCATATTGTTTGTGAGATTGGCATCTAGAATGGACATCGTGCATTTGAGGGTTAAAAGATAACTAACATGATAACAAAAAATTTTGCTCTCTTGCATCTGCCTTTCATACTGCAAACACAGATGGGGTGGACAAAAAACATTCTTCTTCTTCTTCTTGTTCTTGAGGCGCTACAACTTCAGAGAAGTTTTGGCCTTCTCAATGAGAGTCTTCCATTTGGTCCGGTCTCTGATGCAGTCCTTCCAATTTGTTATTTTCATCCCTGTTATGTCACCCTTTACATCATCCTCCCATCTATTTTTTGGTCTTCATAGCGATCTTGTTAGTGCAGGTGATCACTCATATACTTTTTTCACCATGCTGTTATCTGCCATACAGTGTACGTGTCCGAACCAGCTAATCTTTGTGCTTTGATACAGTTTATGATGTTTTTATTACCGGTCAGTCTGTTTAGTTCTTCATTTGATTTAATCCACCATGTGCCATCCTTTTCTCCAGTGGGTCCATAGATTCTTCTTAGAACCTTCCTCTCAAATACCCTTAGCTTGGTTTTTATGTGGACAAAAAACACTACAGCTAGAAAGTGTCTTGCAAGACAGGAAATGTACATGTAACATGCAGGAAGAATTCAGCAAAATGTTTCATAAATATTCTTATGTCTTCATGTAAAGTTCCTTGCATATTTGTCCAACTTTTATCAAGCTTGAACTTTCTCAGCAGCTTGTAATAAAAGTTCAAACACAGAATTTCACAGAAATCCCTCCAGCAGGAGCAGAGCTGTTCTGTGCAGAAGGATGGAGAGACCAACAAACATGCCACAATTTTTTCACAACTTCATGAACGCATTTAAAAGAATCTGTGATCTAATGAATTAGAGTACTGTATTATTCCTCATCATAATACAGATACAATCTGTAATCAATGGTGTCCAATGCTTTTCCATCACTACGAAGGAGCAATTATTTTCAATACCTGATAAGACAGACAAAAATTTTTACATTCGTACCATGCATCTTGATGCCATCAAAGTTCATTATTCACCAATGAAGACACAGGTGACTGTCTTTAAAATAATATTAAAATTTACAATAAAATAGTTCCGACATGTTCTGGTGCAGTCACAATATCTTCAGGGAGCTCATTAACACTGCTTTAAACATACTGATATGCTGAGTTAAACACTTTAGATTTTTATCTCAGTATTTAACCAACTTGATGCACAAAATCTGTTTCACAATAAGTTTTATTTCATGCCTCTACATATTTCGAGCACATGTACTCATCATCAGGAGGTCAAAATTGCATTACACAGCCTTTGGTATCATCACACCTATAGGTGTGATGATACCAAAGGCTGTGTAATGCAATTGTGATCTCCTGATGATGAGCACACCTATAGGTGGCCATCTCGTGCATGGGTTGAGAGAGGACCCGTGCACAAGACGGCTGTGTAGTGCAATTTTGACCTCCTGATGATGAGAACATGTGCTCAAAACATGTAGAGGCATGAAATAAAACTTACTGCGAAACAAATTTTGTGCATCAAGTTGGTTAAATACTGAGATAAAATATACTGAGATGCACGGTCAGCAAAATGTCAAAACTTTAGATTTTGCTCCTTTATGTTTCAAATGTATTGTGTCTTAATTTTGTACATTATTCTTTTATTGACAAAAATTTTCTTTTCAATCTTGTATATATATGTTACTCTATGTTTGTTGTGTTTCTTTTATTGTTATTATTATGACTGTTCCCATATCTTATAATAAGATTTACGGAAAAATAAATGACATGAACGTGAACATGAACATACACTGATGAACCATAATTGACTATTTTAACAAAGCACAACATTAGCAAGCATGGATAATGAGCTCCATGAAGATGGTGTGACTGCACCAGAACACGTCGGAACTATTTTATTGTAAATTTTATTGTAAATTTTAATATTACAGGGTGATTCAAAACAATGGACTCAATTTTGTACATCTATATTTCCTGAACTATACATGGTATGTGAATGATCTACATAACATTTGAAAGAGGAGGTCCTAAATTTTCAAAAACCATCGCTAGAGCACTTGCCTAGCGCACAGCCGTGCAGCAGTGTCAGTTGAGAGCAAAATGGCTACTATGCAGCACAAGATTTTTTGCGTTCATGAGCTCATTAAAACTGAGTCGGCGACTGCTGTGCAGCGTGCGTTTCGTCTTCATTTCAACATTCAACCTCCAACGAGGAAGAGCATTTGTCGTTGGAATCACCAATTTGAGCAAAGAGGCTGTCTGTTTAAAGGCAAAAGCTCTGGCCGACCACGTGTACCAGAGGAGAACACCAGAAGAATTCAAGAGAGTTTTGAGCATAGCCCATACAAGTCAACCCATAGAGCAAGTAGAGAACTGGGAATACCGCAACCAACTGTCTGGCGTGTGTTGAGGCACCGTTTACTGTTCAAGCCATACTGCCTACAATTGGTACAGGCTCTTTGAGTCCATATTTTTTAATCACCCTGTATTTTTAAGACAATCACTTCTGCATTCCTTGGTGAAAAATAAACTTTGATAAGACAGATGATACTTACGTGCTATAATCTGGCCTCCTGTGTGTGGGAAGAACACGCCAGGCTCCACCTTTTCAGAACATGGGATTATTCCAACAGCAAGACGCAGTTCACTCAAATTCTTTGAATTTAATTGAACGTTACGAAGACAGCCCGTAAATGACCCATTTATACTCTACAAAGAAGGAAAAAATTACTGAATATCCAAGTAATAAAATGTTTTATGTGGTTTTAAAATGGAGCATTTACAGTACTATGACAATTGTTTTAGATATTTTGTACACCCAACACTCTATGAAACAAGGGGGTAAAAAATTAATAGCATCTAAATTACAGGATCAGAAATACTGAAAAACTTATTATCCCATTGACCTTTACCATGTAGACATTTAATTCAGTCTTCGTGCTCTGTGTACTGAATTTTTTCCGCGACGACCCTTTAAATCGTTGTGTGTGTTTGACAATAAACGTTTATATATTATGAACCCAATATAATGAAATAATGCAATAATCTGCATTGTGTTGGGAATAAATCTGAGATATTTCATTTAAAAAAAAAATCAGTAAAAATATTTAGTGCCTAAATGCAGGAAGTCAATTTTAAAAAATGTATATTTTTCAATTTATTTTATTTACTTTGCTGTTTCCGGTCCAAAGTTTAAACTTTTGACGCCTAATGTCAACTATAGTGGTTGTACTGCACCGCTAACCTCTAAAGTTGCATTTTATATATTTATTCAACAAATATAGGTACTGAATATTTTAAACATGGTATATACTCTCCATTTTTTCTCTTCAAAATGCAGTTTGTTTCATAATTCT
>Ga0131853_10006091_pt1 | contig 21775 bp, 34 predicted proteins | sample TergutLab28metaG_FD_92764 | JGI IMG/M metagenome (GOLD analysis project Ga0131853, IMG submission 92764) | Labiotermes labralis P1 segment gut microbial communities from Petit-Saut dam, French Guiana - Lab288 P1 (version 2) (version 2) | ecosystem: Host-associated > Arthropoda: Insects >... | reverse complement strand
CGGAGTAATGAAATTCATCATTCCTACCGCAACAGCAGTAGCCCCGGCAAGGATAAATTCAATCGCATCAGCAGCATTTGCAACCCCGCCCATTCCAATGATAGGAATTTTCACCGCCTGGGCACATTGGTAGACCATCCGGACTGCAACCGGTTTGATCGCAGGGCCGGAAAGGCCGCCGGTTTTGTTAGCCAGTGCAAAGGTACGGCGGTGGATATCAATCTTCATTGCTGTCAGGGTATTAATCATTGACAGGGCATCGGCACCGGCCGCTTCAGCGGCTCTTGCCATTTCAGTAATATCAGTAACGTTCGGGCTAAGCTTCATGATAACCGGCTGTCTTGCTTTTGCTTTTATTTCCCTGGTGATATCATATAAGCATTTTGCATTTTGGCCAAAAGCAATCGCACCTTCTTTGACATTCGGGCACGAAACATTTATTTCCAGCATATCGACATCGGTATCGGAAAGTTTTTCAACGACATTGAGATACTCTTCGGTAGTTTTTCCGCAAACATTCACAATGACCCGGGTATTGTATTTTCGCAAAAAGGGCAAATCACGGGCAATAAAAACATCAATTCCGGGGTTCTGTAAACCGATGGCATTAAGCATTCCCCCATAAGTTTCGGCGATACGGGGAGTAGGGTTGCCGGGCCACGGGGTGCTTGCAACCCCTTTAGTGACAACAGCGCCAAGTTCAGACAAATCAACAAACTCGTTATATTCCTGGCCGGAGCCGAATGTCCCGGAAGCGGTTGTGACGGGGTTTTTAAATTCGACACCTGCTATATTTACTGATAAATTCATGTTAACCTCCAATACCTGCAATCTTTGAGCCGACAGGCTCAAATATGCTTATGAAGAGTACCTGCATAGCAGGCCTAAATTTTCTTTGTTTGCGTTCCAATGGGTGCAAATTTAGAAAATCTCTTCATATTTCTACATATTCCGCATCAAAAACCGGCCCTTCGGTGCAAATGCGGGCATTTTGAACATGTGAATGGTGATCTTTTTCAGTGGTGCGGCAGACACAACCTAAACAAGCACCGATACCGCAAGCCATATGCTCTTCAAGTGAAAGATAGGCTTTAATATTCAATCCGGCGGCATATGCTTTGACTGAACGAAGCATTGGTAAGGGGCCGCAAGCCATAACGACACCGGGGGTTAACCCGCTTTCTTCAATCGCATTAATAACATTCCCCTTAGACCCGCTGCTTCCATCTTCCGTTGCGATATGAATTTTACCATAAGCAGCAAGCTCATCTGCAAGAAAAAGAGCATTGTCACGATAACCTAAGAAAATATCTATTGAAGAGGGGGCAGCTTTTTCTTTTATCACTTTCGCAAGCTCAAGCAACGGGGGAATACCAATGCCGCCGCCAATTAAAAAGACTCTGTTAGTTTTTGCTTCGAAAGCCGGAAAACCATTACCAAGAACCCCAAGCAAAAATATGAAATCCCCTTGTTGATAAGCAGCAAATTCTGCTGTCCCGCTTCCGCTGACCCGGTAAACTAAACGAATTGCTTCTTTATCCTTACTCACTTCACAAATACTAATCGGACGTGGTAAAAGCGTTGCACTATCTTTCGGATAAATACCAACAAACTGGCCGGCTTTTGCATCCTTTGCAATTTCGGTGCATATCCACATATCATAAATAACAGGTGTTATTTTATTTTGCGAAATGACAATCCCCTTCGTTTTCATTTTTGACATAGCTTTTCCTTTTATGCTTATTTCTTACTATATACAATATTACCGTCACAGATAGTATAATGTACTACCCCCGGCAATGTCTCACCAACAAATGGCGAGTTTCGTGACATTGATGCAAAACCATCACTTTCTACTTTCCAGGTTTCCTCGGGGTCAAAAATGACGATATCCGCTTTTTTACCCGTTCTAATATCACCGGCCGGCAAACCATAAAAGACAGCCGGCATGGTACTCATTTTATATATTAATCGTGAAAGTGAAAGATAACCCGGGTTCACCAACTCCCTGATTCCTAGCGATAACGCTGTTTCCAACCCGATCATTCCGCTTGGCACCTCGGTAATCGGGCCATTTTTACAAGCCGGGGTATGAGGGGCATGGTCAGTCGCAATCATATCAATTGTTCCATCGATTAATCCCTCGATTATTGAAAGGCGGTCTTCCTCAGTTCGCAAAGGGGGGTTCACTTTTGCATTATTACGTTTTTCAATTAGGGCTTCTTCTGTTAAAGTAAAATGGTGCGGGGCAGCTTCAGCAAAAACCAGGGAATAAACTTCTCTAAGTTTCCGAAGCAACTCAACCCCTTCTTTAGTACTAACATGTTGGATAAGTGCCGTCCCAAGATTTTCATAAATTAAATCAATATCACGGCTGATCATTGAAATCTCCGCTTTTCGTGATGCCCCCCTGTACCCAAGTATCTCTGATGCGTATCCCCGGTTAATCCCGGCGTGTTTGATATAATACGGGTTTTCTTCATGGAGGCAAAGCGGCTTTCTTATTTTGTTGGCTTCCAAAATAGCCTTTATAAGTACTTCTTTATCCGTAATCGTATTTCCGTCATCACTAAAACCAACTGCCCCGGCTTTTGCCAAAGCAGCCATATCGACGACTTCACTTCCGTGCATTCCATATGTAACAGTTGCGCAAGAGGCAATATTGATATTAGTTTTCTTACCCTCATTCAAGACATAACGTAAGGTTTCTACATTATCAACCGGCGGGTTGGTATTCGCCATCAATACTACTGTCGTATAACCTCCCTTTGCCGCTGCTTTTGCACCGCTTTGAATAGTTTCTTTATAAGTAAAACCCGGATCACGAAAATGGGCATGGGCATCTACCAAACCAGGGGCAACCACCATTCCCCTTGCATCAATTGATATTGAATTTGCAAAAGAAATACCATTACCAACTAATGCTATTTTTCCGTCAACAATCAGTATATCATATATACTATCTTCCCCGGTTTCAGGATTTATATAGCGGCCATTCTTAATAATAAGCATAAATTATCTCCCCTAATGGAAAAAAAGGGGCCGCTCGGCGGCGACCCCGGAAATTACTTCTATGCAGATACGGTTTATACCATTTCCAAAACTACTTCCATTGCGGCATCACCTTTACGGGGGCCAATCTTGATAACACGGGTATACCCGCCGTTACGTCCGGCATACTTGGTGCCATACTCATCAAAAAGTTTACCCGGAAGGTCTACTTGCTTGGTACCGCGTTTTCTTCCGGCCGGAGCAGCCGGAACGTCCTTGATTGGATAAAGTACCTTAAGCATTTGCCGGCGCGCGTGATTGCGGGAAGGTAAATCTTTCTTGATTTCTCTTTCAACCTCATCATACTTCGTCACTTTTTTGCCGTCAACAACTTCTTTAATGCGATTTCCGTCTTTATCTTTCATTGCTACTTTCACTTTAACCGTAACTAATTCAAAATTGTCTTTTTCTTTGACGGCCATAGCAATCAAACCTTCGGCAATTTTGCGTACTTCTTTCGCTTTAGTTTCGGTGGTAACAATCTTGCCATGATATAAAAGGGCTGTTACCTGATTACGTAATAATGCTTTTCTCTGATCGGATGTCCGACCTAGCTTTCTGTATTTTGCCATTTTAACCTCCACGTCACGCTATAGTGTGACTTAATTATCTATGAAGAACGGCGCTTGCGACATTCTTCCGGTGTAAAGTCTAGTTTATCTTTGGTGCCGGGCCTTTGGCCGGCTCCTTAGAGTAAACTCTTCACACTACTCATCAATTGCGTTAAACTGCAATCCCAATTCTTTTAATTTCGCCAAAACTTCTTCCAATGATTTACGGCCAAGGTTACGAACCTTCATCATATCTTCCGAAGTTTTGTTTGTCAACTCTTCAACCGTATTAATTCCGGCGCGTTTAAGGCAATTGTAAGAGCGAACTGATAACTCCAACTCGTCGATGCTCATTTCCAGCACCTTTTCTTTTTCATCTTCGTCTTTTTCAACCATAACTTCTGCGGTTTTTGCATTTTCAGACAAATCAATAAAGAGACTTAAGTGTTCACTAAGAACTTTCGCTGCTAAGCTGACCGCTTCGTCAGGTACCAAAGTACCATCGGTAAATACATCAAGTGATAGTTTGTCATAGTCAGTAATCTGGCCAACACGTGTATTTTCTACTGTTACATTTACTCTTTCTACCGGGGTATAAATGGAATCTACTGCAATTACGCCAATTGGTAAATCTTCGCTTTTGTTTTTGTCAGCAGCAACATAACCACGGCCTTTGCTAATCGTCAGTTCCATATAAAGCTTGGAATCTTTACCACATAAAGATGCGATAACCAAGTCGGGGTTCAATATCTCAATATCTGAATCCGCTTTGATATCGGAAGCCCTCACGATGCCTTCACCTTCAAACTCAATAAAAGCAACTTTCGGCTCATTTGTATCACTGTTATTTCTAACTGCGATATCCTTTATGTTCATGATAATTTCGGTAACATCTTCTTTGACACCTTTAATCGAACTAAATTCATGTAAGACGCCTTCTATTTTCACTTGGCTGACAGCCGCCCCGGGTAATGAGGAAAGCATAATCCTTCTTAGTGAATTACCCAGAGTGATTCCATAACCACGCTCTAGGGGTTCGACTACAAAACGTCCATATCTTTTATCTTCTGAAATCTCAGCAACTTCGATATTAGGTCTTTCAAAATCAAACACGTTAAATATCCTCCTTTAAATTTTGTGAAAACAACACCTACTTGGAGTACAATTCTACAATTAGCATTTCATTGACGGGTACATCAATAGCTTCACGGCTTGGAAGATTTTTGATTGTACCTTTATAAGCTTCATGATCAACTTCCAGCCAATCCGGAGCCAGTCTTCCGCTTGTAACTTCGAGGATATCTTTGTATCTTTGTAAAGGGCGTGATTTTTCCCGCACTTCAATAACATCACCTGGTTTTACTTGGTAAGAAGGAATGTTAACACGCTTCCCGTTAATCAGGAAATGTTTGTGTCCGACAACCTGCCTTGCTTCTCTTCTTGTCCGGGCAAAACCCATTCTAAATACAACATTGTCAAGCCTTGTTTCCAGCATAACCATCAAGTTTTCACCAGTCAGGCCTTTCATGCGGACAGCTTTTTTGTAATAATTGCGGAATGGTTTTTCAAGAACACCATAGATAAATTTGGTTTTCTGTTTTTCTCTTAATTGAAGACCATATTCACTGACTTTTTTTCCAATCCGCTGATTGGTGCGGATAGATTTTTTGTCATAACCCAAAAATCCGGGCTCAAGACCTAATGCTCTACATCTTTTAAGTATTGGTACTCTGTTTACTGCCATTTTAAATTTTTCCTCCTGTATTGTTTACAACGCCTCTTGGCGCCTTCTTCCAACCTAATTAATTATCTGTTCAATATACGCAAATTTGTCAAACGAAGTCTATTTTAGAAAAAATCTTCGTTTTATACGCGGCGGCGCTTCGGCGGGCGGCAACCATTATGCGGGACCGGGGTTACGTCTTTAATTGAAATAACCTCAAGCCCGTTTGCTGCTAAAGCCCGAATCGCTGCTTCACGGCCGGAACCCGGCCCTTTTACAAAAACTTCAACGGTTTTCAAACCGTGGATTGTAGCGGCTTTTGTTGCTGTTTCCGCCGCCATCTGGGCGGCATAAGGGGTAGACTTACGTGAGCCTCTGAAACCAAGCCCGCCGGCACTTGCCCAACTTAGGGCATTTCCTTCCGAGTCAGTCAGGGTTACAATCGTATTATTAAAAGATGATTGAATATGCGCCTGTCCACGTTCGATATTTTTCTTGACGCGTCTTTTTGTCGTTGTTTTCTTAACTCCCTTTTTTGCTGGCATTTATTTAATCCTTTCTCCTACTTCTTCTTGTTCGCAACTGTCCGTTTCGGACCTTTTCTGGTTCTTGCATTTGTTTTTGTCCTTTGTCCGCGAACCGGAAGACCTCTTCTATGACGGATACCACGATAACATCCGATTTCCTGAAGCCGTTTGATGTTTAGGGCGATTTCTCGTCTTAAATCACCTTCGACCATAAAGTCTTTATCGATTACTTCACTAATTCTTTTAACCTCTTCGTCAGTAAGTTCCCTGACGCGTGTGTCGGGATTAATTTTCGCAGCGGCCAGAATCTTGTTTGAGCTGGTCCTGCCGATACCGTAAATATAGGTTAAACCTATTTCTACGCGCTTTTCCCGTGGTAAGTCCACACCTGAAATACGAGCCATTTTTAGTTTCCTCCATTTTCTTTCCTGCATGTTTTCTTTTACTATTCAGTGCAACTGTCCCGCGCCAAACCGCGTTTGCGATTTATGTGCATCATTGTTGCCATTTACTGCAAAGCAGTGAATAGTAATGATTTACTACTAGTGTTGATTGAGGCATTTCGCAAATGCCCAACCGGAAATTAGAATCCGATCTTTCCAGCCTGAACGAAATAAATTTCGTTCCCGGGTTGGTATCAACAAGTATTTTCCGGCAGACGACAGCTTGTTCTTCAAGCTATCTTCTTGCTAGGCTCGGATTAACCTTGTCTTTGTTTGTGTTTCGGATTAACGCAGATAATTCTAATTGCGCCTTTTCTTTTAATAATTTTACACTTTTCGCAAATCGGTTTTACAGATGATCTTACTTTCATATCAATCTCCTTCTCCGATACGAAATCGTAAAAGACTTGTCTTTTACGTTTCTACATCTAATTCTATAGTCGCGGTCGCAAAAAGACCGTTTACTATTGTATCACAACAATTTGGTAAAAACAAGCTTTTATTTTTTACATTGCAGTTGCCCGTTTTTTACTTGTCTCTCCAAATAATGCGGCCTTTAGTCAAATCGTAAGGTGAAAGTTCCAAAGTTACTTTGTCGCCCGGTAATATTCTGATAAAATTCTGTCTGAGTTTTCCGCTGATATGTGCGAGGACTCGATGGCCATTTTCCAGTTCAACCTGAAACATGGTATTGGGTAACTTCTCAACTACTACTCCTTCGATTTCAATCATATCTGACTTGGGCATATCCACCTAAACCTTTCCAGATTACAGCAAGCTGTAATCTGTAAATTTTATGCACACAAACCGCAAAATACGCGATTTGGCGCTTACTTAACTCGGGATTTTGCGCAAAATGCGCGCAAACACCTCGCGGAATAGTTACTCATTAACTGTAACTTCTTAATCCTTTATCGTAATAGCTTTGTAGCATTTTAGAGCATATTTTATTTCTTCATTACTTACCGGATTATTAGCTAGCAATTTTTCCCGTAAAGGAGTTTCCTTTTTAATAATCGATAAATGCTTGATATTTTTCTGTTTGGGGTTTTCGATGATTCTGCTTTTACCATCGGCAATCCCGGCATACTCCGCTTCAGCGCTAACAATAATAAATACTTTACCCTTATCATGACCCGCCCGCGACTCGGCAAATAAGCCGATTAGATTTTCATTCATATTACCTCGCGAACCAAGTGAAACATTTAGGGAGAATTGTGTAACAATCTCTTAATGTGTGCCGCCGGGCGGCACTATGCTCATCTGGTCAAAAGCTCCGGTTCACCATCAGTGATCAAAACCGTATTCTCATAATGGGCTGACCACGACCGGTCTTCGGATACCACTGTCCATTTATCTTCCAGCCATTCCACTTCGGCATAACCCATATTTATCATCGGTTCGATGCAAATTGTCATTCCCTGGCGCAAACGTAACCCGCGCCGCTTTTGCCTGAAGTGGGGGATCTGCGGTTCCTCGTGTATCTCAAGGCCGATTCCATGACCAACCAAATCCCTGACAATTCCATATCCATACTTGCTGACAAAAGCATCGACCGCATTGGATATATCATATAAATGATTGCCGGCCCGCGCCTTTTCTAAACCGACGAAAAAGGCTTGCCTGGTGACACTAATCAATTGTCCGGCTTCTTTGCTGATTTGACCGACTCCATAAGTCCGGGCGGCATCAGTATGATAACCTTTATAATTTACTCCGACATCAAGGCTGACAATATCACCTTCGGATAAAATACGTTTCTTGCTGGGAATCCCATGCACTACTTCTTCATTTATCGAAACACAGATTGAAGCGGGAAAACCCTGGTAGTTCAAAAAGCTGGGGATACAATCATAACTTGCAATTACCTTAGCCGCCAAATCATCAATATCCTTGGTTGTAATACCAGGCCGGATAATTTTGCTTAATTCTTCAAGGGCTATCTTTAGAACCCGGCCGGAAACACGCATTAACTCTATCTCACGGGGCGACTTGATTGTAACAGCCATTGTTTTACCCTTGTTCTAATATTGTTATAACAGCAGCAAGCGCATCGGTAATTGAACCGGAACCGCTGACCATTCTAAGGATTCCGCGTTCTTTATAAAAATCAATTAACGGCTGGGTCTGCTCGTGATAAACCTTCAAACGCTGGCGAACAGTTTCCGGGGCATCGTCAGCCCGCAAAATTGTTTCGCCGTCACATTTATCACAAACACCCTCCACTTTCGTCGGGGCATATTCAATATGATAAGTCGCACTGCATTTAACACATACACGGCGCCCGCTCATCCGCGCTTCAATTACATCATCGGATACATCAACGTCAATCGCAAAATCTATTTTGTCATTAAGCTTCTTAAGTTCTGCTTCCAAAACTTCGGCCTGATTGATTGTCCGGGGAAAACCGTCTAAAACATACCCATCCTGGCAATCTTCCTGGGAAACCCGGTCAAGCAAAATTTTCACGGTCAAATCATCCGGGACAAGGGCGCCGGTATCCATATACTTTTTGGCTTCAAGGCCAAGGTCGGTTCCGGCCTTCAAATTGGCGCGGAAGATATCACCGGTTGAAATATGCGGAATGCCATAATGTTCAGCCATTAATGATGCCCTGGTACCTTTTCCGGCTCCCGGAGCGCCTAACATGATAATTTTCATATTCTTCCTCCTTAACTCAATATGCTGAAGAATGGCGTTTTCAAGACATTCTTCCCGAACGAAGCTTTAGATATTATTAGTCATGTACTTTCATGACTTAGAATAACTCTTCGTTCTTTAATCATTCAAAAATCCTTTATAGTTTCTAACCAACATTTGTGATTCAATCTGCTTCATCGTATCAAGGATAACGCTGACAATAATGATTAAGCTGGTTCCGCCAAAGCTGATATGGGCATTAAAGATGCCATTAAATATGAATGGAAGCACCCCGATAAAAGCAAGGAATGAAGCACCAATTAATACAATTTTATTTAATATTGCGGTCATATATTCGCTGGTTGGCTTACCCGGCCTGATTCCGGGGATAAAACCGCCCTGTTTTTTCAAATTCTCCGATACTTCCACCGGGTTAAAAGTAATTGCCGTATAGAAATAAGCAAAGAAGATAACCAGCAGCATATAAACAATCATGCCTAAGGTGTAAATCCGGTCACTAGGTATTGCCAGCCTAAACCAATGGCTTGACGACATATATTTGATAACTTCATCCCAAAAGGTATTGCCGCCTTGATAAAAGAATGTACTGATAACAACCGGGAACTGCATTATCGATGAAGCAAAGATGATTGGGATAACCCCGGATGTATTCACCTTCAATGGGATTGCTGAAGTATTACCCCCGACCATTTTCCGGCCTTGAACTTTCTTCGCATATTGAACCGGGATTTTCCGGATTCCGCTGTTAAGTAAAACAACAAGTACCATCATTCCAAGAATAATTGCCAGAATAATTGCACCATTGATAACTCCGGCCGGGATTGATCGTGTCCGGATGAACTGGTCGTACAAACCGGTGATATCCTGCGGAATTGAAGAAATGATATTGATAACAAGTACGATCGAGATACCATTACCGACACCGTTTTCAGTTATCCGTTCACCTATCCACATCAGGAAAGCACTTCCTGCGGTCAGGGCGAAAATTACGGCGGCAATATCTATCCAAGTGAAACCTGGCTGCAATATACCTTGATTACGGAACCCAATCGCCATTGCCGCTGATTCGACCAAAGCAAGGCCAACCGTCGCATACCGCGTAATTGAAGCGATTTTTTTCCGCCCTTCGGCACCCTCTTTTTGCAGCTCTTCAAGCTTGGGAATAGCAATTGTCAACAATTGCATGATAATTGAAGCGGTGATATAAGGGGTGATATTGAGGGCTAATATTGAAAAATTTAAAAATGAACCTCCGGTAAATGCATTAAAGAAGTTAAAAGCATCCCCTGTCTGCATTGCAAACCAATCAGAGAAAAACTCCCTGTTAACACCTGGGACCGGAAGTTGTGAACCCAAGCGGATTACTATCAGCATTCCGAAAGTAAATAATAATTTTGCTCTGATTTCTTTGATTTTAAACGCATTTTTTAAGGTTGTAAACATAAAATGTTACTCCTTCCAATACCTTCAAACTTAAATAATCTCTACTGTGCCGCCGCAAGATACAATTTTTTCTTTTGCTTTTTCGCTAAATGCATTTGCTTCAACATTAAGTTTTTTGGTAAGCTTTCCATTACCGAGAATTTTTACACCATCGCGAGGATTTTTAACAATTCCGGTTTCAATTAAAGTTTCAACAGTAACAGTAGCGCCATCTTCAAAACGCTCTAAAGAGCTTAAATTTACGCCAATGATTTCTTTATAATTACGATTCTTAAAACCGCGCTTCGGAATACGGCGGTACAAGGGCATCTGTCCACCCTCAAAACCAACCCTCGGTGCGCCTGAACGAGCTTTTTGACCTTTGTGGCCTTTGCCGGCAGTTTTGCCGTTGCCGGAACCATGTCCCCGGCCTTTCCGGAAATTATTTTTCTTTGCGCCTTGTGCCGGCTGCAAGTTTGATAAATCTAAACTCATTCTTCAACCTCCTTCGCTTTCGCTGTTTTGGTTGCTTTTGCTTTCGGAGCTGCTTTTGCAACTTCTTCTACTTTAATTTCTTCAAACTTAATTAAGTGTTTAATCTGTGCGATCTGTCCTCTTGTTGCGGCGTTGTCCGGAAGCTCAATTGATTTGTTAAGCTTGCGGAGCCCCATTGATTGAACGGTTTTCCGATGTTTTGGTATCGCACCGATTGTGGACTTAACTAAGGTAATTTTTAATTTGTCGGCCATAATATCCTCCATTTCGTATCATATATTCTTCAAAGTTCAGAAGAATGGCGTTTTCTAGGCATTCTTCCCGCGTGAAGTTTTAGATTTTTTTGGGTGTTAGGCCCCTGCCCAACGCCTTAGAAAATCTCTTCACACTCTTAAGCCAAAATTTCGGCTACGGTTTTCCCGCGTTTGCGGGCAACTTCTTCCGGAGTTTTTAAACTACGCAGACCTTCAATCGTTGCCATAACAACGTTTTGTTTGTTGTTTGAACCCATTGATTTGGTCCGGATATTTTTGATTCCGGCTAACTCACAGACACTTCTTACCGGGCCGCCGGCGATAACACCGGTACCTTCAGGAGCTTTTTTAAGGAGTACTTGAGCCGCACCAAACCGGCCGATAAAATCATGGGTAACGCTGGCATAATCATCCATTGCGACTTTGATCATATTTTTGACCGCATCCTCTTTACCTTTACGGATTGCTTCGGGGATTTCATTTGCTTTACCCAAACCGGCACCGACATGTCCCTGTCCGTCGCCAACGACGACTAAGGCAGTGAAGCGCATGTTACGGCCACCCTTTACAACCTTGGTAACGCGTTTGATGGTAACTACTTTATCATTTAATTCCATATTGCTAACATCAATCATATTACGTCTCATTATTTGATATCCTTTCTAAAATTCTAAGCCAGCTTCTCTGGCTCCGTCTGCTAAGGCTTTTACTTTACCTTGATATATAAAGCCGCCGCGATCATAGACTACGGTGGTGATACCTTTTTCCTTGGCTCTTTCACCGATTACTTTGCCTAAATATGTTGCTGCTTCAACATCGTTAGTTTTCTTAAGATTTGCTTTGATGTCTTTTTCCAGTGTTGAAGCTGCTACTAATGTATTACCAACCGTATCGTCAATAATTTGAGCGTACATATGATTATTACTGCGGAATACGGCCAGGCGGGGCCTTTCAGTGGTTCCGCTGAAACGGTTGCGTATTCTTAAATGCTTTTTAACACGGACTTTTTGTCTTGATATTTTCTTAACCATTATCTAACCATACCTTTCCTATTTCTTACCGCTCTTACCGACTTTACGTCTGATAACTTCATCAGCATATTTAATACCCTTACCTTTATAAGGTTCAGGCCTTCTTTGATCTCTGATTTCGGCTGCATATTGGCCTACTTTTTCTTTATCAATCCCTCTAACGGTTATTACGTTACCTTCAACCGCTGATTCGATACCGGCTGGGTCATTCATCTCAATTGGATGGGAATAACCAAGATTCAGGGTCAAGCCATTTCCTGACTTTGTGGCCCGGTAACCTACACCGTTTACTTCCAGTTTTTTCTCATAACCATCGGTAACTCCAACGATCATGTTATTGATCAGGGTCCTGGTTAAGCCATGTAATGCCCGGTTCCTTTTCAAATCATTAGGGCGGGTAACGGTTAATTCCGTACCTTCCATTTTTATTACCATTTCGGGAACCAAAACGCGGCTAAGCTCTCCCTTGGGACCTTTTACAGTCACTTTATTATTTTCTGCAATTTCAACCGTTACACCGGCGGGAACTGCGATTGGCATTCTTCCGATTCGTGACATGCCCGTACCTCCTTTATAATATTAGAATCTTTTTCAATCTGCAAGAATGCTTAGCATTCTTGCCTGACGAAGCTTTAGATTTTCTTAATGCGGCGTACTCCGCTGCTCTAGAAAATCTTTTCAGTTTCGGGATTTGCCCGGCTCCTTAGAAAAACTCTTCATCATTTTACCAAACGAATGCTAAAACTTCACCGCCAACTTGCAGTTCGCGGGCTTTTTTGTCAGTTAATACGCCCTGATTGGTGGAAATAATGGCAACGCCAAGCCCGCCTAAAACTTTAGGTAACTCGTCTTTGCCGGTATAAACACGCAAACCGGGTTTTGAAATACGTTTCAGGCCGGAAATAATCTTTTCGTTCCGATCCGCGCCATATTTAAGGATAATGCGGATTGTCTTAAAGCTTCCGTCGTCGATAACGTCATATTTCTTTATATAACCTTCTTCTAAAAGAATCTGGGCAATCGCCATTTTCATTTTTGATGAGGGTACATCTACTGTATCATGCTTTGCAGTATTTGCATTACGGATTCTTGTAAGCATATCTGCAATAGGATCGCTCATTGTCATTTCTTTGACCTCCTGTTTAATATATGTGGGGGTTCATTTTACCAACTGGCTTTACGAACACCGGGAATTTGACCTTTATATGCTAAATCGCGGAAACAGATACGGCAAATTCCGTATTTGCGCAGATAAGCATGAGGGCGTCCACATATTCTGCAACGATTATATGCCCGCACCGAAAACTTGGGTTTGCGCTGTTGCTTAATCTTCATTGCTGTTTTAGCCATAATTCCTCCTATACTTTTGCAAATGGCATATTGAATAATGTTAAAAGTTCGCGTGCTTCTTCGTCATTCTTCGCCGTTGTGACGATAATAACGTCCATTCCGCGCACTTTATCAACTTTATCATATTCGATTTCCGGAAAAATCAACTGCTCTTTAATACCTAAGGAATAATTTCCGCGCCCGTCAAATGCGTTGGGGTTAACCCCTCTAAAGTCACGGACACGAGGTAATGCAAGATTGACAAGCCTATCAAGGAACTCATACATCTTGGCACCGCGCAACGTGGTCTTGCAACCGATATTCATGCCTTCCCGGAGTTTAAAGTTGGCAACACTGCGTTTTGCTTTAGTGATAACCGCTTTTTGCCCGGTGATAATTTCCATATCTTTAACCGCTGATTCCAGTACCTTGGCATTGTCCCTAGCTTCACCAACACCCATATTTACGACAATCTTGTCGATCTTCGGCACCTGCATTACGTTTTTATAACCAAACTTTTTCATCATGCCTTCGGTGATTTCGGTTCTATACGTTTCTTTAAGTCTGCTCACGTTTCAGACCTCCTTCCTGATTAATCGATAACGTCGCCGGTTGATTTGGCAAAACGTACTTTCTTGTCCTTTTCAAAGCGGAAACCAACCCTGGTCGGCTTCCCTTTATGGACATACATAACATTGGAAATGTCAATCGGGGCTTCCCTGTGGATAATACCGCCGTTTTGATTAGCAGCCGAAGGTTTTGTATGCTTAGTAATGATACTGACACCTTCTACTAAAACACGGCCTTTTTTCCGGTCAACTTCAAGGACTTTTCCTTCTTTTCCGTTATCTTTTCCGGCGATTACCTTGACAGTATCGCCTTTTTTTATTTTTAACATTGCCATAAACTTCGCCTCCTCTATAAAACTTCGGGAGCCAGAGAAACAATTTTCATAAACTGTTTTTCACGCAGCTCTCTTGCTACCGGCCCGAAAATACGGGTCCCCCGGGGGGTCTTATCGTCTTTGATAATGACGGCCGCATTGTCACTGAATTTGATGTAGGAACCGTCTTTGCGGCGGGCACCTTTAACCGTGCGGACTACTACCGCATGGACAATATCGCCTTTCTTGACCATCCCGCCGGGATTTGCATCTTTAACCGTCGCGATGATTGTATCACCAATATTGGCATATCTTCTTGCGGAACCACCTACGACACGAATGCACAGGATTTCTTTTGCACCAGTATTATCAGCAATCCGCAGTCTGCTTTCTTGTTGAACCATATCGACTTCCTTTCTATTTGGCTTTTTCCATTATTTCGACCAGGCGCCATCTTTTTTCTTTTGACAGCGGGCGGGTCTCCATTACTTTTACAGTATCGCCAATATTGCATTCATTGTTTTCGTCATGGGCTTTTAATTTATACGTTCTCTTTACGATTTTGCCGTAAAGAGGATGTTTAACACGGTTTTCAATGGCAACAACAATTGTTTTGTCCATTTTATTACTGGTAACTTTGCCGGTACGTGTTTTTCTCAGATTTCTTTCCACAGGTATCTCCTTTCAATAATTAGGCTTCTGATTTCGCCTTTTGGGTGATAACGGTCTGAATCCGGGCGATGTTTCTTCGAACATCTTTGATCCGGGCTGTGTTATCAAGCTGATTGGTCGCATTCTGGAACCGTAAATTGAAAAGCTCCTTTTTGACGTCAACTAAAGCTTTCTGAAGTTCCGCATCGGTTTTATTCCTTAAATCATCAAGATATTTTTTATTCTTCATCTTTTCCACCGCCTTCCATGTCAGCCTTCGACATGATCTTACACCGGCAAGGAAGTTTGTGCATCGCCAGACGTAGTGCTTCTCTAGCGGTCTCCTCGGGAACACCGGCGATTTCGAACATGACACGGCCGGGTTTGACAACTGCTACCCAATATTCAAGCGTACCTTTACCGGAACCCATCCGGGTTTCTGCCGGTTTGGTTGTCACCGGTTTGTCCGGGAATATTTTGATCCAAACTTTTCCGCCACGTTTGATGTATCTGGTCATCGCGATACGGGCTGCCTCAATTTGATTGGACTTGATCCAACAAGGTTCAGCGGCAATCAAACCGAACTCGCCATAACTGATGACATTACCGCGGGTGGCTTTGCCACGCATTGAGCCGCGGAATTGTTTACGACGTTTTACTCTTTTTGGCATTAACATTTATGCATCTCTCCCTTCTTTCGAAGAAACCTGCTCTTCGCTATTTTTTGTGGGAAGAATTTCACCTTTGTAAATCCATACTTTGACCCCAACCTTACCGTAGGTAGTGTTAGCTTCAGCGACACCATAGTCAATATCGGCGCGCAGGGTCTGCAAAGGGATAGTGCCTTCGTTATAAGACTCACTTCTGGCAATATCGGCTCCGCCTAACCGGCCGGAAACCATTGTTTTGATACCATAGGCGCCGGCTTTCATTGACCGCCCCATGCAGGACTTCATCGCCCGGCGGAAAGATATACGATTTTCCAACTGAGCGGCGATATTTTCCGCAACTAACTGGGCATCACGGTCAGGGCGTTTGATTTCCTTGATATCAACGGATAATTTTTTGTCCGTCAATTTCTGTAATGCTTTTTTGGTGATTTCGATTTCATTACCGCCTTTACCGATAACAACACCGGGTTTGGCAGTAAATATAATAACTCTTACACGGTCGGATGCTCTTTCGATTTCAATCTTGGAAATTCCGGCGGCATAAAGTTTCTTTTTCAAGTATTTCCTGATGTTGTGATCTTCGACCAGAAAATCAGCAAATTCCGCATCTGCATACCATCTGGAATCCCAATCTTTGATTATTCCGACTCTCAGGCCGTGAGGATTAACCTTTTGTCCCATTCTTTAAACTTCCTCCTTAATTAACCTGCAAGAAATTTTACTTTCTTGCCCCGGACGTGTTTTCGTCCGTTCCCTATTTCTCATCAAGCACGACGGTAATGTGGCTCATTCGTTTTTCAATCCGGTAAGCCCTGCCTTGTGCCCGTGGCTGAATACGTTTCATCGTCGGTCCTTTGTTGGCAAAACACTCGGCGATAATCAGGTTTTCCGGATTAGGATACTTGGTCGGATCCTGGCCATATTTGTATTCGGCATTTGCAATCGCCGATTGTAATAATTTCTTGATAATACTTGATGCGTAACGAGGATTGTATGAAAGTATCGCTAAAGCTGTTGTTACATCTTTTCCTCTGATGGCATCCAACACGAAACATGCTTTTTGGACGGAAACCCGCGCATATGACAATTTCGCTTTGGGTCTAACGTCTACCACTGCATTACGTTCACGTTTAATTTGGCTTCTGTGTCCTTTTGCCATAGTTCTAACCTGCCTTTCTTTCCCTGATGAAGCTTTAGTTTTCCTTTGGTTTTGCGCCTTTGCACGATACCTTAGATAAACTCTTCATCATTTCACTCGTGATTTCTTTTCGTCTTTGCCATGGCCGCGATAAGTTCTTGTGCTGACAAATTCGCCTAATTTGTGGCCAACCATATCTTCTGTGATATAAACCGGCACGTGTTTCCTGCCGTCATGCACAGCAATCGTATGTCCCACAAATGAGGGGAAAATCATCGAACGGCGGGACCAGGTCTTGAAAACCTGCTTTTGTCCTGAAGCATTCAAAGCATCAATTTTCTTCAGCACGCTTTTATCTGCAAATGGCTCTTTTTTTAGTGATCTATTGGACATAAATACTTTCCTCCATTACTATTTACAGCTTTACTGTTAATAGTGCCTGCACACAAATCTTCGATTTGGCGCGTACTATTCTTTACTATTTCATTGCTCTGCCGTCACGGCGTCTGATAATCAACTTGTTCGAAGCTTTTTTCTTCTTTCTGGTTTTGAGGCCAAGGGCCGGTTTGCCCCATGGGGTGCTTGGGCCGGGACGACCGATACCGGTTCTTCCTTCACCGCCACCGTGCGGGTGGTCGTTGGGGTTCATAACCGAGCCGCGGACAGTCGGGCGGAAGCCCATGTGACGTTTCCGTCCGGCTTTACCGACATTAATCAAGTTGTGGTCGCCATTGCCAACAATCCCGATTGAAGCACGGCAACGAATCGGAACCATCCGCATTTCGCCGGAGGGCAGGCGCAAAGTCGCATATTTGCCTTCTTTCGCCATCAATTGGGCGCTTGTTCCGGCAGAGCGCACCATTTGGCCGCCTTTGCCAGGTAATAATTCGATATTATGAATATTGGTACCAACCGGAATTTTGTCAAGCGGTAAGCAGTTGCCAACTCTTACTTCGGCATCAGGCCCGTTCATAATTTTCATTCCGTCGGTCAAACCTTCCGGAGCAAGGATATAGCTTTTTTCGCCGTCAACATAGGCGATAAGGGCGATATTTGCTGAACGGTTCGGGTCGTATTCGATACCAATAACATTACCCGGGATTCCGTCTTTAGTTCTTTTAAAATCAATAATCCGGTATTTTCTTTTGGCACCGCCGCCGCGATGACGGACAGTAATCTTACCCTGATTGTTACGGCCGGCCTGGCGGTACAAGGGCGCACAAAGAGACTTTTCCGGTTCGGTTTTAGTGATTTCAGCGAAATCAGAGCCGGTCATTTGTCTTCTTGAAGGTGTATATGGGTTATAAGTCTTAATTCCCATGACTTTATCTCCTTTCGGGGTTCCGTTTTAGAGACCCGTGAATAATTCGATATCTTTGCTTTCAGCAGTAAGTTGAACGATTGCCTTTTTAGTTTTAGCAGTCCGGCCGTAGATGTTTCCGCGGCGTTTCACTTTGCCATCGTAGTTCATTGTGTTAACTTTTTTCACTTTGGCGCCGTCGAACATTTTTTCTACTGCTTCTTTAATTTGAACCTTGTTTGCTTCCGGATGGACGAGGAAAGTATATTTCTTTTCGCCCATTGCGGACATGCTTCTTTCGGTGATAACCGGCTTTAAAATAACATCATAATATTGTAACGCTGCCATTATGCATACACCTCCTCGATTTTGGCGACTGCTTCCTTGGTAAGGATTAGGGTATCGCCTTTCATGATATCATACACGTTGATGGTGTTCGGTTGCGCTGTTTTAATCTTGGGAATGTTGCGGGCGCTTTTAATGATATTTTCATCATTTTCAGCGATTACAATCAACGCTTTTGTTACTTTTAAATTATCAAGGACAAGCTGGAACTTTTTTGTCTTTACTTCCTCGAGCTTGAGTTCATCAAGGACGATTATTTTTCCGCCTTCGGCACGGCTGGTTAAAGCCGATTTGAGGGCTAAACGTTTTTCTTTTTTGTTCATCTTGAAGCTGTAATCACGGGGGGTCGGGGCAAATACTACGCCGCCGCCGCGCCATTGCGGTGACCGAATCGAACCCTGACGGGCATGACCGGTTCCTTTCTGACGCCAAGGTTTGCGCCCGCCGCCTCGTACTTCGGAACGGGTTTTTGCTTTTTGGGTACCCTGACGTTTGTTGGCTAGCTGCTGAACAACTGCCATGTGTACCAAATGTTTGTTTATTTTGACACCGAAGACTTCATCGTTTAATTCGATTGAGCCGACTTCTTTGCCTTCCATATTATAAACAGATACTTTTGCCATCTGAATGGTCCTCCTTTTCTTAGGCGTTCGTCTTAACCGTTTCTTTTATCGTCACAAGGGCTTTCCTGTTGCCGGGTACTGCCCCTCTGACCAGGATCAGGTTTTTCTCAACGTCAATACGGACGATTTCGAGATTTTGGACCGTGATCTTTTTGTTACCCATTTGACCGGGCATTTTCTTTCCTTTGAAAACGCGGGCGGGGGAAGCGGCAGCGCCACTCGAACCTTGATGGCGATGAAATTTCGAACCATGTGTCATCGGGCCGCGGTGGAAATTATGCCGTTTGATTGCACCTTGGAAACCTTTACCCTTTGAAGTCGCCTGTACGTCAACTTTGTCGCCGACTACAAAGATATCGGCTTTGATTTCGCTGCCAAGGCTATATTCATCTGCATTAGCAAAGGCAAATTCGCGGATAAAGCGCTTGCCGGTGGTTCCGGCTTTCTTCAAGTGGCCAAGAAGCGCCCTGGGAACACCATGACGGTGGACTATTTCTTTTTTCCCGCTTTTGTCTCTATTAACGATACGTTCTTTCTTTTCTATAAAACCGACCTGAACGGCGCTATAACCATCGTTTTCAATCGTTTTAATCTGAGTGACGATACAGGGCCCTGCTTCTAGTACTGTTACGGGGATTAGGGCGCCGGCTTCGTCGAAAATTTGAGTCATTCCGACTTTTGTTGCCAAAATTGCTTTTTTCATCTTTTTCTCCTCCCCTATTTCTGTTTCATTCTGATGTCAATGTACACACCAACCGGCATTTCGAGCCTTTGTAAAGCATCTACTGTCTTGGGGGTCGGGGAAATAATGTCAATCAGGCGTTTGTGGGTTCTTTGCTCAAATTGTTCGCGGGAATCTTTGTACTTGTGCACCGCTCTTAATATAGTAACAATTTCCTTCTTGGTCGGAAGGGGGACCGGCCCGGAAACCTGGGAACCGTTCTTTTTAACCGTTTCGATGATTTTCTTCGCCGATGCATCAATTAATTGATGATCGTAAGCTTTGAGTGTAATTCGCATTACTTGACTTGCCATAAAAAGTTGCCTCCTATCTGCACTTTTTGAGTTACTATTAAGTGCCACTGTTCCGCAGTTTACTGCACTGTCCCGCGAGGTGCTTTGTGCGTTTTTTGCTCAAAACCCTAGTTGCGCAAGCGCCAAATCACGCTTTTCAGCGATTTGTGTGCATTCTGCATTGCAGTTTACTGCAATGTACACTCACCCGTGTGTGTCATACTTTTCTTAAAAGAGATGGAAGGGCTTGCCTTCCTTGCTTTCTAAACACTTACTGGCACGTCTAAAGACGTTGGTACAGTGACTTGCCGTCAGATTAATTGACTTTCGCTCCACGGAACTATCACAGGCCTTGAAAACCTGGAAGAATGCTTTGCATTCTTCTGGACAAAATTTCTTTTGTCCTGGAACCTCGCGCTTCACAGCTATCAATGTCACAGCGAAATCTAGTATATCGTAGTTTTAAAGGCTTGGCAAGTGTTTTTTTCGATTTTTTGAAATTTATGAAGTTTTTTTTATTTTAGCTATTATATAAAGTAAGCAAGGCGGGCAATAAACACTCTCCGTTACTACGGCCTAAATTGGTGTAAAATAAAAGTTTTCTTCCGGGAAGAAGGCGGCCTAAGGTAACTGCGAGTTGTTTTTGCCCTTCTTGCATATGTACATTATATAAAGTATAATCAAGAACATCATACTACATACAAACGGAGAAAAAAACATGCCTAAGATAACCCCTTTTAAAGCAATTCGCCCCAATAAAGATATCGCTGCCAAAGTAGCCGCCTTACCCTACGATGTCTATAATAGAAAGGAAGCTATAGATATAGTTGCCAATGAGCCGCTTTCATTTCTGAAGATAGACCGGGCCGAAACCAGCTTTCCGGAAAACGTAAGTACTTATGACGACTGCGTTTATCAGCGGGCAAAAGAGTTACTTGAAATGATGATAACTGATGGTTCCTTTATAATAGAAAATAACACTTGTTATTATATTTATGAATTGACAATGGACGGCCATACCCAGACCGGTTTCGTCGCTTGTTCAGCGGTTTCTGATTATCAGGACGATATCATTAAAAAACATGAAAATACCCGGCCGGAAAAAGAGCTTGACCGGATTCGCCATATTGACACGACTAATGCCCATACCGGCCCTATTTTTATGGCTTACCGCGCCAATGGAGCGATTAATGGAATCATTGTCAATGAAAAAAAAGCTGCTGCCGAATACGATTTTGTTTCGGATGATGGAATCAGGCACCGGGTTTGGGTTATTAATGATGATAAAACCATTAATGAATTGGAAAAAGCTTTTTCCGCTATTCCCGCAACCTACATCGCCGATGGGCATCACCGCTGTGCTTCGGCTTACAAAGTCGCCCTTAAACGGAAAGAGGATAACCCCCATCATTCCGGTGACGAAGAATATAACCGCTTTCTTTCAGTATTATTTCCTGACGACCAACTCAAAATCCTGCCTTATAACCGGGTGGTTGCTGATTTAAACGGCCTTAGCCAGGATGAATTTGTTGAAGCAATTAAGAATCAGGGGTTTTTGGTTGAATATACCGGCAAAGAAGCAGTCGCACCTGACCGCAAGGGTGTTTTCGGCATGTATTTAAGAGGTAACGGCTGGTATCGTTTAACCGCGAAACCGGAACTT
>Ga0131853_10006088_pt1 | contig 21779 bp, 15 predicted proteins | sample TergutLab28metaG_FD_92764 | JGI IMG/M metagenome (GOLD analysis project Ga0131853, IMG submission 92764) | Labiotermes labralis P1 segment gut microbial communities from Petit-Saut dam, French Guiana - Lab288 P1 (version 2) (version 2) | ecosystem: Host-associated > Arthropoda: Insects >... | reverse complement strand
AGCAACCTGGAAGACAAAAGATTCTGCACCGAATGATAGCAAGCATTTCCTGACCTCAGTCTACTCTTTATTTCTTCCCGAATAGAATTTTGGATTGTTAAAGTTGTTCCCAAATATTTAAATAGGAATATTAGGGGGCAAATAATGAAACTGTTAAACATTTTGAATACTCATCCACCTGTATCAATGCTGAAGAAATGGTAGCTCCACTCCGAGTGCAAAAGCAGAGAGGGCATAAAGAAGTAACTGCAATCAAAACTCCCAGGGGTGGAGGAAAGGGGGGGGGGGAGATAAGCTGACAGTCAAATGATGTGGAATTTTGGGGTTGCCAGGGATAATTTCAAATTTGCGCCTCTCTGAAGACAGTTCTTAGACATATTTCACCTGTTCCTTAACAAAGAAGTATATGAACTGATTCAAAACTAACTTGTATGTAGAGTAGTAAATAAATAAGAAAAAACCCTCTCACACCTAACTCTAATTGCACATAATGGAAGGAAGCTAGCATATGAAATAAAGTTGTCTTTGCTGTGTTCACACATACATGACTTACGTAAAATCTGTCATTACAAGATTACTGGTGTAAACCAGTTTTCAAAACAAACTCATACAGTTGGTTGGGATGCCTCAGGACTGGTCCTTGTTTTGCTGTGCATAAATACCTGATGCCACAGTACCTAAGTGCAAATCATCTAACCACTCTTTTGTACAGATAAGGCCAACTTCAGACCACCTAAACCTACAATCTTGAAACACACACATCAGAAGACAATCTGACAACTGATGAAGTTACATGCACATTTTGGGGATGCACATTCTTCTGAGTAGTTAAGGCAAACAAGTCTGTGTGTTCACCCTACAAAGATGAACACATCGTTCATTGTGGTTGAAAGATGTGCAACCCAATAAAATATACAGGTTACCTAAGTATAGACAAAGATGGTTTTTAAATTCTAAACTTTGTGACTATCAATGTATATCCAAACCAACACTGTCAGTACTGTGATGACAAACAGAAAATAAATCCAACCCAAATCCAAATCCAATGAAACTGCATTCTGCCCAAAACATGGAAAGACGTGTGTGATGCACATGTTCTACATACAACACGCGAATAACATCACAGCAAATGCCCCAGGTTCAAGAGCAGCTCATACAAAAAAAAAGCCTACTTCAATCATGGTACTACAATCAACAGAAAAGTGGGGGTTGAAAAATTGGGGCAAATATGTGTTATCATAAGACTTGTTGCAAAGAAAATATGTGGAATTGTGGGAAAACATAATTTTCTCATTTTTAAAATTCAATAGTAAATGCCCACAATATGAATCACAATATATCCAATGAAACACTAAATTTAGACAACAGCTTTTCAGTGGCAGATCGAATGCTGAGAAGTGTGGGATCTGAAATGTTAGACCAATCATCAGCAAACCATGCACACAGATGTGGAAAGAAGACATTTCATCCAGAGTAAAAGGCAGGGTCCAGCATGTGTTAAAAGTGTCCGCCTGCCAATAGGATGAAACACTGCAATGGCAAGGCTGTAAAAAACTCACACTATGGAAGTGTAACACAGGATCTTGTTTTATGGACATTTTCCACACAAATTTAAAATGCTGGGACTATTGTAGTTACAGCACTATCTAACAGAGTTGGGACAGAACAGTCAATATCTGCAGCAATGAATGCAGTGGCAGCAATATTTAAGTCACTTGCATCATCAACACAAGGTGAGGAACAAAAAATGAACACACCAACATATAAAAAGATCACAAAAATAATAATGTTTATCATGTTCTTGAACTTGCCTACTATACTTAATTCTCTGAATCATGGTAATAGGACATTTCATTACTGCCTATGCTCAAAGTGTCAGAGACACATAAGAAGATAAAGCTATCCTTTTACAGGCCTGGACAGGCTGTTAGGGCTCCAGGAGGATGAGGATCTCAAAATTTCTAGACATTTGGCACATGAAAAGTGGTAATGTTATCAGTCCTACACAGCGGCCACCATTGCCCCCAAGAGATATACCTAGTCTTCATTTCTGTTAGAGGCTAAGTCGATCCCATGGCCATAGTGTGGCCAGAACGACGTCAATAAAAAATCCCAATGACCCCCTTGTGAATCACACCCATGACCTTCCAGACTGTAGCACATTGTCTCAACCAACTGCGCTATTGTGCACCCCATCAAACTCAAGTAAAACATATAAATACATGACAAAACAACAAGAATATTTTGTCATCTCTACTAGACCATTATTTCACCAGCTACATTACAAACTACGAGCAGTGGGTTTACTAAAAACTCAGAGCATCTACTTAAATTCTGATATCTGATGAGAAATAATTACATGTGTAATAATAATAATAATAATAATAATATAAATTCAAAACAAATACACCGTGAATATTTGAGGGCATACACTGAAGGCATACCTAAAAGTTTCTTCATCTAACACAACATACACCTGCAACAATTTTGCTCTACATTTTTAGCAACATACTGTCACAAGTTTCATACCACAAAAGTGAGTGGATTAAAGCTATTTACTACGCTTTCTTCAATATTAAAATTTCAGACAAGAGCAACAAAGTATGTCACAAACAAAACTGAACAATCATCTTCTGGAAACCATACAAACACAGTAACAGAAATAAAAAGTGAGTTCATATGTGTAATTCCATATATACACACTGAGCCATAACATAATAAAGATCCTGTCTTGTTACAAGATTTAAGTGGGCTGATGTTCATTTATAAAACAGGAAATACTGCATTGGCAGTAGAGTACTGATTTATCTGTGCTTATGAATGCACAAATATTAACTACAAAACACATAACCAACACTGTGACAAACAAAACTGTACTCCCTTTCCTACGTGCCTTTCCTCTCTCCTTTCCACACATACATTTAATGGTCACAAACTTATTCAACCACAGGAAGGGGTGAAATTCTAGATCACATGTCTGCATTACCAATATGCAAAATTTTGATATTTTAAAAAAAGCAGCCTGGATAAGCCACAAACTGGATAATTCATGTAAGGATGATTGGGAGCATAATTCATTAACTGAATTCATCTGATTGAAATGTTTCATGTCATTTGTGCAAAGCATCTGCAACTGTACGGTTAAGAATTATAAATTCAGTACAGCAAGTACTTATTTGTGAAATTACATACAACAAATGTATTTGGTCCATGTCCATTACTCATCAATTAGCAATGTGGATGTACTTGTGTCACCCAAACAAATAACAGGTTTTCTTTCTTATTTTGAGGTTGTGGGGGGGGGGGATGCAATATTAGTCTCAGGAAGTAGGCAACTTCAATAATGCGCTTACAGACACTCTGATCTAGACAGTGTCATCAGTATTAGTACATTTGCTAGTACACAGCTACATGCATATACATCTCACAATGTAGCAAATTTAATTTATAAACATGAACTTCTTTCATCCCCATATTTTTTAAGTGAATATCAATAAAAATTTCCATTGGTAATTTTCTCAAGAAGATGAAAAAATCACAGCTAAAGTTCTTAAGCACAAGCCATATCAGTGTTTACATGTGGGCAACTATGTTGCCAAATTTCTGAAAGAATGGGTGATTTCTCTTCTGCAAGAGCTGGTTTCTGAAATTATATCAAACTGACAGACTTTTGCAGTTTTCCTTACATATAAGCCAATCATCTGATTACTTCATGAAACATGTGCACCATGCAAGAGACTGCACACGTTTACTTCAATGTTTTAAAATTCTACATCACGTAGGTTAAATAAAGTCCAACTCCATGAATGATACTTCATATTTCAATGAGTCTAAACTGTAGTTGTGCACATGTACTGTGAGATTATAACTAACAATACAACAGGTAGATTTTGAATGAATAAATATTATTGAAGTCCCCGTTTCAAATAGACTAAGAAATCCAATGTAAGGCATATCCAATATACTTTGGCTTGTACTATGATTTCCTTTACAAAATTCCCTACCAAAAATTCCCATTCATCTTACTGAAGCAGTCTTAAGTTCAGTAGACGCAACGCCCATTACATGCACTTATAGCTTGATTATCTGCGTGTTCATATATCCTCGGCTTCACTTCAGCCTTCCACATTCAACAGCACCACCTGAGTCACCTTGACATTCAAGACCTGCTAGCCAATAATTACTCCAGCCAACTTCCTTAAGCAAGATCCAGGCCCACTTATAGTTATAACAATGTTTAACTTCATCTCCATAAGGTCAAAATCTTTGGCAAATTGGAATGCAATCACTATTATTACAGTCATGCATTTCCCATCCCATGCACTAAGATAATTAATTAGGAATATGTAAAACTAAAGCTGTAAATAAAAGAATCATAAATGTTGATGTTTAACTACTTTTAATGATGAAGAAATTATATGTAACTTGATAACACACAAAAATCATTTACTGTATTTTTTATATTACCAACTGGACTCAATGACAAGTCTGAACAGGTGACATAAATACTGGAAAAGAAACTGTGAACATACAAAGGTGTGAGGGAAATATTACACATGAATGAACTTCATAGTCATTCTATTGTGGGTTAATTTTCCCTACCTACATGTATACATACAATAAGATGGCCACTTACTTACTTCCTTTCATTATTAAAACACATTACAGTACAGCTAATTTAATAAACTCAGGGCCTTCTAGTACTTCACAAGGTATGTTCATTCTTCTGAGAAGTCCTGCATATTAATGCTTTTGACACATAACACAAACGAAAAAATGCATGCAACACATTTAGCACAACAAATGAAAGTTACGTATTGCACAGTTCTGTGGAATTAACGAGAATCTGAAGAAAAAACAAGCCCAGGTGTGAAAGCTGAGCTTCCACATTAAGGTGTTTAAATGAGAAATATTAAAATTAAGTTAAATTTGTCTTATTATTTAAGATTTCATTTGAAGGCCAATTCTGTTTGCTTGTGTCAAAGAAAATAAATAAACGCATTAAAGGGAAATGAGAATTCAAAAGAGAAGTCACATACAGTAAAAAGCCACACAATTACTAAATTGTGATAAATCTGCTGAATGATTTTCTGTACATCCAAGTCTTCAATCATCATAATTTCAACACTGGAAAAGTTCTATAAAATAAAATAATTTTATACTTCTTCAATGTGTTTAGGAGCTTCTTTTCTCTCAACAAAATTTTCTCCCTTTGGGTGCAACAATAAAAATATGCACACTGTTACCTCACTAACATATACTACATCTCCACATGAGAAGCTTTATGTCTGAACGTGTTACATGAGATTCAAGTTAGGTGAGGCCTGCAAGCGAAGTGGCTGACATCAACATTTTGTCTAATACTCTTATATCAAATACAGTATTCATTTTCCAGGAAGAATTTTAAACTTCCATTATTATGGGGCAGCCAGCCAGATTTTAACTTGGGAATAATACTTTATTGTCCAGGAATGGGTGATTCTAATTTTTTCTACACTACAGAGCTGTAAGTCATATTTTAACTGCAGGGTACAAATATTAAATAAAAACAGTGCTAAGGCAGATGGGTAGCACACAAGCACCACTGCAATAATGTAATGTATAGCAGGTATGGGTTAATCAAAATCCAACAATATAAACAGATTCAAAAGACTTGGTTATATGTATGTATGAACACACACTTAAAATGTTCCTCATGAGTGTTATTTTTGTTACTAATATTATTTCTTACAATTGTGTAATTATTAAATGGAAATTCTTCCATACAAAAACAGTAACTTATCAATCAAAATTAGTCAATTAGCTTCCAAATAAAACAGGTATCTACTGTGTCTTAAGGGTTGAAAGGGTCTTGTTTTATACAAGCACTACATCTTATTACAATACAGAATTCATAAAAATTCTAACTTTGGTAACTCAAAAAAAACCTTTCATAAAAAAGTGGGGTATGATGGGGGAGAGGATTAATCAAAATGAGTTTTCCTGAGAGTTCGGATAACAAAACTTCCACAGCACCATGTAGAAGCACGTGCCTTATTGTGTCTATATTTACAACTTTCACAGCGTGCCAAGTGGATATCAGTATCTGCAACTGCAGTGTCATGCAATAGTACATTACCACTATGAGACAGATGACCCAGGTCCACTGGTCCCGGCAGCATGGAAAAGAACAACAGCTCCTGTCAGTACCATACAATCCACATGCTTTCCATCTCTCACACTGTACTTCCTGGTTTCTAGCTAATTTTAAATTTTTAAACCATACAGTATACACTACTTAAAGTACCAAAAGGAAATGGAATGGCAGAGTTCTGAAATATCATGTCGCAACAAACATGTAAACCTACTTCTCCAACATAAAAATTGCTTTTTACATTTACCAATAACATAAATGGCTTGTATGTAAGAAGTATTTTTCCATTATATAATATTGCCACACAGTTCAATTATTCATAACCAAATAATGAAAGCCTGAAAAATCACACTGGTCTGAATCTGTAAGTACCACACGAAATCATAATCTGAACTCATGCATGTATAAATGGAATTATGATTCACAAATCAACATTGCAACAGCCGTAACATTCAGTATGATCACAGTGGGGACAGACTGGGTAAATGTTGTAATGCCGTAAAACATCTGCCAAACAACTTGGTGGTTCACAAGTTACAAGGGCTCAGTCAGGTTTAAACTAAGATTTCCTTTTTTCTGAGAGTGGACAAAACTGGGGACAAGTTAGGTGAAGATTTATGCCTAACACACTTCAACACAAACTCAGTACATAGGCCTACAGCAGGATAACTTCATTATGAAAACAGGTTGATGATTACCTGACTTGAATGAACATGTTTCATGTTGTCCTTAGAATTGCAAGAGGCCAAATTCATTTTGTATACAGACTGTACTCCTCTCACACACAGTTTTTACGCGCATTTAAAAACTGGCGTATCTCAGATAACAATCTCATACTTACATTAATTCGTACCTGACTCCCTAACCTTCAGCACAGGAATGGCCAAAGCATTTGCTTAACCAACACTGCTCCTTATGTCTCTAGGCTTTTAACAACGACTGAGTCCAGTGAATAATTTTAAATATACTCTGAACTGCTACTACCAAGAAGCATCCTGTAGTTACTAACTTAATTACAAATACTTCACAATTATAAAAACCTGCATCAAGTGACATCAGTACCTTCCTGAATACAGACATACAACTTTAAAAAATTCATACATACTCTTTTGACATCATGCAGCTAGTAACAGAAATCATATATGCTATTTATCAGGCTGTACACGTGCACAGATTCATCTGTTTCTATATAAGGCTACGGATGCCTAAAATATTACCAAGAAATAACACCAATATGAATATTAAATTTCTTGTAGTATATTTTTTGTATGACCATCAAGATGGAGCACAGTCGTGCAAGACAATCTGTCACCAGGACATAATGAGAGAAGTGTTATAGTGGAAACCTTAAATGGTAGCACAGACAATATGGGATCTTGGGTCCAACTAATGTGAAATACCTTTCTGGTAGCATGGAAATTTTGCTATCATGTAGTGACAGATGAATGCATGAGTCTGAAGGATTGGTGGAACAGTGCTGACAGAGCAAAACCTAAGTGCTTAAAGAAAATCTCATCCCACTATCATTTTATACATCACAAATCGCACGTGAACTGGCCTCAGATTGAACGTATGCCTCTATGGTGACAGACTGGCAACTTACACCCTGAGCCATGACACAGCCCCAAATTTGTTACCAGAAAAAGTGACAGATTTTCAATTGAAACACACAAAGAAGTAATGTGATTCATCCTTTGGCATCTGCACTTACTTGCCTTGTATGTGCTCACATATCGTTAATTGTAACAATAATGACACTGTCAAAAAAGCTTAAAATACTTCAAGCAAAGAAACACACTATTCAATAAGTGATGTCTTTTTGACTGATTTGCAGTGAATTAAATTTAATGCATTGGGATGTGAACATTTCCCCACCCAAATTTTAAATCATTCTGCCTGCTTTTATCTTCATACTATTGACCTTAAGCCACTCTTCCAAGAAAAGTCCACAGCAGTTAACGGCATGTTCTTGCATCACCTTACACTGGAATTATCTACTAATTGGGAACATTAAGGAAACTGGCTGCACATCCAAATCATTCAAAATCTCAGTAACATCACTCTGTTACTAAAATTCTGAACTGCTTTCATTTCATCCTTGCTGGGCTCCATTAAATATTAACACAGACCAATACGTGTGCCCCCATAATCATAATATCACACATTTTCTTAGATTTCAAATTGTGCACGCTGAACTTATGGTCAGTGTGTCTAGTCCACAACAAAGACACAGGGTCAAAAAGATAAGGGGGATACCTTCACTTACAGATACGAAAAAGATAGCATGTTACAGTTGTGTACGCAAGTAAAGCTACTGACGAATGTTGGCCATAAAGCAAACTGCAAGCAACACCCTACATGATGGAATCAAATATTTAAACTTACATAGCAATAACTTCTGTGTAAATGTTGCAAGTAGCATTATATTATTACATTACTCAAACCTGACACCAGCTCATGCCAATGAACTTGTCACGTCAATATTCAAAGTGTTTAATAAATATCCAATTTACTTATTTTTAAATGGACAGAAATAAATGACGATTATAAGGCCATCCAAGGTTTACTGTAAGAAACATAAAAGTGTAGGACAGTCATATGTCTTTCCACACTGAAGGCACTATAAAAGTATTTTATACGTCAGAGTCAAACTACAACCTATTCATGCCAATTCTGGAATAACGGGTCAAATTAAATATAAGGAAGATGTATTTTAGCATTCTCAATGATTCCCTATTGAATGGGTTGCTACATTGAAAAGAATCCAATTTCACTATGACATATTTATATGCCCCACCTACAAGCCTAACTACATACTTTCCCTTTGTTATAAACAAAATCCAAACACTAGCATATATTGTAAGCCTAAAAATCTTTTCAAAATACTGTGTTAAATGCATTACTCAGACACCTACGAACATCTTATGTGTTGGATATAAGTTTCCATAGTCATTTATTAACAGTGCTAAAGATGCTAATAATTTTGTTATGATAAGGTCTGAAATAAATATTCTGCTTCAGAAAAGAGGCATGTGTGACATACTGTGAAAGCACAAATTGACCTTTAACAGAATTATCAGCAATTCCTACTTCATGTCTGACACCAACAATTTATAAAAAATGACTGTTGAACTGTGAAACAAGCTGGATACAAGGGGGGGGGGGGGGAAAAAGCAAAGAAAATTTTTATTTTCACACCCATTTGTAAAAACAAATTAAAATAAAAAGGGGGTGTTTAAATGAAAAAAAAGGTGGAAATAGGGGGGGGGGGGGGGAAGAAGACAAGTACATTTCTAATTTCACTACCAATTGTAATAACTAATCTCTTGACCTTGAATTAAATACTGCATGCAGCATATGAACCAATGTTATAAAGCCATCTCTCTGCTTGACAGTAGTTCTGAACCACCAATGTGAAAAGTGTACCTCCAAATTCTTAAAAGCCCGATCATCCCACCACTCCAACAAGGCAACTTTGAGATAACATTGAGTACTTCATGAATAATAATAATAATAATAATAATAATAATAATACGTGACATACCGACTATGTTGACAAGTGTCCATTAATCACATGTTATTGTAGAGCTTTCACTCCCACAACCAACTCAAAATGGTTTTCCTCCCTTTTGGTTGCTGTTTCAAGGAAAGCTGCACGTCTGGCAGTTAGAAATAAGAAAACTTCTCTATTAAAATTACATAACGGTAGCTATTGAGTTGCACTCATTCAGTGCTTGTCAGTGCGTGAATAAAACATGACAAATCTGCATGATATGAAAATGGTAGTATATGCAATACAGACAGAAGTACACATGTAGTGGGAAAAGCTATAATTCAGCACGAGCTCATAGCAATTATGATCACAATAACCAAATATTTGAAAGTCAGCCATTCACTTCCCTGACAGTATCCAGCTTCTCAATTAAGGCACACGCAACAACACCAGAGATGAAACTGTACATACGAAATCAGAAAATACCTTACAGCTATAACACACAATGCATAACAAGGTCAATGCAAGCTAAATTCTCTCAAGATGCATTTAATGGCCTTCAGGGCATGTCAGAAGCCAAAATCACCATTCAGTGATGACAGTGCCATGCCAAATAAGCTTCTCTAATAATGTATTGAATGCCGAGTTTATTCCGCATCAATTGCAACTGAGATAATGAAACAGAAGACACATCAGAATGGAAGAAGGAAGAATGTAACAGTAACAAAACCTGCACGAATGCCACATAAAATTTTCATGTTCCAGGGAAGCAATGGCATTAAGAGTAAAAGACTAAGCTCTATGAGCTATGCCATTCAATTGGCTAACAAACTGTACTGTTAAACAGAACAGCATGCATTATAGTGTGTAACTGATAAACATCGCTACTCATAACAAAATTTCATAAAAACATCACATACATAATATACAAACAGGAAATAAAAATAAAAATTGTATGCAAATAGAATATATGTGTTCTTTACAAAACAGAAAACAATAAACAAATATTTAATTTTATACAGATAATGTTTCTGACATAGGCTGTCACAACATTAACAGATCTATCAAGCATGATATTATGCAAACTGAATAGCCGGCCACTTCACCAGGATGGATTTCGGGGCATTGTAATATGGTATGCTATGCTACAAAGAAGATGTAAATATCAGAATAAGAAGCAACATACATGGTCACCTTTCTAATTATTTCAATGATTTACAATTTATAAAGATTTTGATACCAACTACTATGACTGTTTAACTGATACCACAAAGTGAATGGCACAATACATGCCAGAAGATACAGAAAAATAAATAGATAAACCTATCACTAAGCTGCAAAATCCAGTATAAATCCCATGTGTAACACATTGATAGACACGGGGGTTCAATAACTAGTGAAATGTTCCCATTCCCATGCATTCCATATTCCAAAAACCCTGATATTCATCAGCAGATAAATAGGCATAAGTGTAGCGAGCAGTATTGGAATACATGACTCCTTTCAATGGAGTGACACTAAATAATAAGAAAAGCAGAGCAGGATCACAAGGATAAGAGAAACCTTTATAAAATTATCATACTGCTGCTTTACCTACACCTATTATATAGATGGGCTAAGTCTGGAACCACCCATTGGAGATGTAACGATGTTATATACCGTATATTCTCAAATCTAATCCACAACTTTTTTACAGTTTCAGAGGGTTAAAAAATCAGATGTGGATTAGAATCGAGTGCAGATACGATTCGCAGTCGTGAGCTGGACTTTGGAAAAATGATAGAGCCACTGTACGTGCCGTAAGAACAATACAATACATTAATTTATTATTTTATTTATTTATTTATAATATATATTATATTATATAACATTTATAATTCATTATTCATCAGACTCACGGTCAACACTCATAACTGAATCATTATCCGTCACCCAGTCACTATCATCTTTATCTTCACCATCATCCTCCCATAGGTGCGGATTAGAACCATGAACTAACTTCTTTCTCATTTAAGAAATCAGCAAAAACTAGTGCGGGTTAGATTCAGGTGCAGATTAGATTCAAGAATATAAGGTAATAGCACTGCCCCTGCCTTGGTATTTCAAATATTACTGAAAATGCTTAAAGCATTCAAAATGGCCCAGTACACAGTAAACAGTGGTAAGTTCAGGGATATGCGAACTCAGTATTATGTGATCCTACCTACAATCAGCTGCAATGTTACAATATTTTGTTGTTACTTATACAAACATTTCCTTGAAGTTGTGGCCAAGAGCAATATATGGCACTTACACATCAAGAAGCAAAGACTGTAATACACGATCAGACAACACAAACTGCTTACATACTCTAAATTCATGAGTCACAACAAATCTTACCAAAAATCAACTCCATTCCAGGCCAGACCTGACCAATGAAAAAGTCTGGTTAAAGAAAACACAGCCATCTCAGACCACAAATAACTAAAAATGAATTACAAAAACCAATATATATTGCACAATTCCACAGTGTATGCATTTTATGAATGGCACAGAATAACAGAAATATATATTACCAGGAGGCTTGTATATTTATGAAACTAGGCAGCTGTACACAGTTCCATGACATCAAGTTAATGCCAGGCATTTCTTCAGCCATAAACGGAACCTACAGGACCTCAACAATGGAATATATACCACTGTACCACAAGGTCTAATTGGAATCAATTTAGAACTATCAAACAAAAGAACATATTAATCTATCAGATAAGTAAATTAGTATGATGCATTTACAGTAGGCTATATCACAAAGTTGTAGGTCCACCTGACAGCTGAAAATTAATAGCAGTTTCATTCTCAAGGATTGTAAAGCAGTAAGTCATTTGCTGGATGCACACTTTAATGCTAACAAAAATTAAGCATGCAAATGAGCAACTGTGGTTCCAAATCTGTGAATTATGTAATGCTAAAACTTATGTAATAAGACTAACAAATGCACATGTATAAAATATGTTTTATCACATATTATTAATTACCAACATATTTCTATCACTTTTTTTATCATCATCAGGGTAGTATCTATTGTTTTTGTGATCATCATTGGAGTAGTTAAAACTAGTTGAAACATATTTGCCATTCAGAGGACCGTGCATCGTGATATATTCTTGTAATAAAAGCCAACAAGATGCACTATTTCTCAAATTTATTTCGATAAAGAACGCTACATGTTTCAGACAGACCTGTTGTCCATCATCAGGAGTCTCAACACTGTATACACAGCAATAGGTATTTGTCATGTTGACTGTCTGCTAGCATGACACATGCCTATTGCTGTGTATATAGTGTTGAGACTCCTGATGACGGACATCAGATGTCTGAAACATGTAGAGTTCTTTATCGAAATAAATTTCGGAAACTGTGCATCTCGTTGGCTTTTATTATAAGAAGAGTTAAAACATGTTTCTATTGCTGCTGTGACAATCATCATGTGATGATGACCACAAAAGTGATTGAAACATGATGGTAATTAATAATATGTGATAAAACATATTTTATACATGTGCATTTTTTGGCTTTATTACACAAGTGTTATTAAAAGCCCTCTTTTAAGGATGGAAGTCAATCGACTATCACCAAATTACTGGCATTCAACAATGAATTTTTCAAGTAACTAAACACATTTATGTCATATAAAAGGTTCAAATAACCCAAACAACAAAACAGAGACAATTTAATACCAAATTTACTAGCAGAAAAGAATATTTTATCATTATTTCAATTACTTAATTATATGAAATACATATCAATACATTGTGGCAGTAAAACTCCACACATGGGCACTACACCTAAGTATCATACAAAAGCACTGTAGGCAAAGAGAAAGTTCATGTTTTCTACTATCAAACTGAAAACCTGTAACTTAATTTGCAACCAGTCACTTGAAATAACTTTTGCAACTACTTACTTTACACATAAAATGACCTAAGTGTCCCAGCAGTAAATGAAACTGGGTGTAATGCCAGAAATACACATTACACAATTGCACCGCTACCTATATACATTCATATATGAATTGTAACAGTCACAGAAATCATTCTTGCATTAACTTACTGCTGCACATTCTCTGAAGGAACTCATCATGTATGAAGTATGCAAACAAAGGGACAATTAATTGTAAAAAAATTACAACACTTGGACTGGAATCCACAGTATTGTAATCTACACATACTAAGTGCTTGTTACCTCTACAGTTCAATATATCATAAGGGAAACAAGTTTTATGGCATTCCTTCCATATTTTACACAGAAACATAAGCACATGATGCCCTCATATTTGTGTGTACATCCATGTGTCTGTCCTATTAAACAATTTTTAACTAAATGGCAGGGTGCATGTAGTTCAGTTCTCTATAAGAACAATGTAAGTACACCACAACTAAAACACCAATAAATTGACTTTCAATGCTATCTCAGTGCAATCACTTCCTTTGTTTTTCATATGCTGATACTTATGTTCAGATAATTTCAAGTTACTTAGAATCTCATAAACTTTGACATACTGTACTTCTTACACATCCCTCATAATTCGAATAATATCATGTTTCCTGTATTTACATCATAAATGGGGAGATATCCTATTTTCTGTCCTTGCCTTGCAAAAGGCAAGACATCTAGATTGTCAGCTGTTTTTCAGTCCTCACTCTGTACCTCAGAGAGAACAGTTTCTGTCCATTGTGAAGCCCCAATTGTATAAATGTCCATAGGTCTTCGTGTAAAGTGTGTTATTTTTGTCCAATTTTAATCAAAATCACAATGTCAAGAAAATTTAGAAAGAAACCCCAAATATGAAGTTCCATGAAAATCCATCCAGTGGGAGTTGCTGTGATACATGCGGACAGAGAGACAAATGGATGACCAGACAGACAAGATGAAACTAGTTGTCACTTTTTGCAAATGCTTCGCTTGCTATCTCTACATTAACATACATAAAAGCCAACAGTGTTATGACATGATAATATGAGGTATGAATATTGCTAGCTGCAGTGTGAAATACATAATTTATTTCTATTAAGAAACAGGCTAGCAGTGATAAACCTACAGAGCCAAGATTCATATAAAAAAAGCACAGAGGTAGCAATGCCAAGCATTTTTCATAAAAGATGTAGGCACAAACTAATAAAGCTGGAAAACAGTCTTCATATTTCTGCTATCACTGCATCAGCATGTAAACTTCAACATGCAGGAAACATAATATACAATATGTCATGTGTACAAATTTTAATATTCAGGGAAAAAAAGATTCACATAAAAATAATGTGAAGTCACTTATTTTGCTCATACTTACAGGTATGTTTTAAACATAATATAATGAAAGACACCTCCTCAATGAGGAAATTAAAACCAGTAACCATCACACCATGCATCAGGCACACTCATCTCGATAGTTCCTAAGATAACATACCCATTCCACAAAAATGCCAATATATATTGAAAATCTACAATAAATCTATCATTTTAGTGTGCTATCAACCATTAACTTTACCTTAACATGTTCCAGTGATGGACAGAGGACCAACAGAGGTTTATATCACACACAGATCAAATATACCAAATCTACCTGACTATAAGGTCCCCCCCCTACACAGTAGGAAATTCTACGGAAAAATTATTTTGTCATCCAGATAAAAAGAATTTCCAAGCACAAACCCGAACAACTTTTCTTTTCTCCTCCACCCCTTCACAGAGGCCAATTTCAGAAACATGCATTGCTTCTGTGATAGAAGTTGCACCTAGTAAGAGTTCTTTGTTTCATTTCTTTGTCACATACTGGCTCCAAAATACTGTACTTTTTCAGTACTGTTATTTATTAGTGTTTCTTGGCATATCTGGCTATCAGAAGTTTAAAACTGGCATCATAAGCAGGTGTTCATGAAAATGAAGAAACTTTTTTTTTTTATGCAGTCACCCATGATCACATCATAAACTACAGCAAGTTTTATTAAGTACACTGACATTAAAGCATTTTAAAGTAAAAATCTTATAATAAATAAAATTAATTCATATAAATGTGCAATATTATAACCTTTTTTCTTATTCTTCTTTTCCTCCTTCTATGGCCTCCCCATTGCAGTTTTTTTGAGTAAAATGAGTTTCCACAAGGTAAGGTTGACAGCACAACACACAATTCCCAAACAACAATCTCTGTCTGTCTGGCACCTCCCTTAACCTTTATACTACTGAAGAGGGTATTTAAATTTTAGTGCAAGATCTATAAAAAATGTATAACTTAAACAGAAAAAGGTAAAATTATGAAATAAATGGCATTTTGGGGAAAATGGGCAGAAATTACGAAACAAGTCTTAAAATGCAGTACATTTCCTTCTTGTCTCTTTACATATAATGAATTTCAAGGGGTGTTTTCAAACATAAATTCATGTGTGTGAATGCATTTCTTTAGAGGGTTGAAACCTGCTCAGTACGAGTGGCCCTACCAACAGCTAGGCTGCTGCCAGCAGAGCTTTTGAGCAATATTTTTTACGTAACATTAAATTAGTTCTTAACGGTCACCACATAATATTACTGGCCATCCAAAAATAAGAGATATCCGGCAGCTATGGCAGAAACTCATGCATCCATAGTCTGTAAATATGAGAATATATTAAGAATATTTCCACTTCAAGCAATATGTTCTTTGGTTGAGAAGTAGCAATAAACACTGAATGTTTCAATTCATTAATTATGAATGCTGTGTCATTACGAACTACACCTCAACAGCACAATTATAGCTCCCAACTGTAGTACTGAGTGAATGACTAGAAAATATAGTGACAACAGTAACAAAATTGGAATGAGGTACACATAGTGTACTGGACTTATCCACAGTGTCATATTTGTTAAAGAGAGCATTCTGAAAGTTGGTCCTGGTTCCATCATCACATGCAACAAAAAATTTAAAAACATAAACAGCGCTGTTGGGTCCTGTGGATGATGCTTCTCTCCACTGGAACCAACAGAGCTCTGTGTTTCTAACAAAACAAACACAACAGAGAAATGAGTCAACTCATTAACACACCACTGTCATGAAAGTTTATGCTTATCTTCAAACTGTAATGGTTACTGCTTTGGAAATACTTTCATACCCATACGATTACAGACACAGAAATTTTGACACATGACACAGTTGACAAAGATATGTTTTCCCACAGATCTCTGAATCACGCACTTTACAAATTTTTCTCCACTGGTGAATACAAGGTTATGATCTGAGTATTTGATGAAACACACACACAAAAAAAAAAAAAGGGTCAGAAAAACACCTTGCCTTATAACCAGGTACATATAATATTGAAATGTTGGACAGCATGTTACCCATGAACTTGAGAGTCGAGTGGCATGTTCATATGCTGCTTAAACTGTGCTACTAGCTGCATTTTAAGAATGATTAAAAAGGCAATTATTCTAATTCACATCATACTTCCACTTGCTCATACCATATCTAATTACTGTTATATTAATGACACACATTTTAGTGCTGACTGTAACTTTTAACTTCTGGCAGGTACTTAAGACACAAAAACCTACAGACCAGTATCAGCTGCCGTCACAAATATTTTGTAAATATATCTTGTTATATGAATATTTACAAGGAATTATATTTGCAAAATTCATACCTCCTATCACTTATCAACACCCAATAACATGTCATTCCGATATAGTACGAGTTTTTAAAGGAAAAATCCCACCACATGATAAACAGCATCAGTAAAATACTGGTGTGTCGTGGTGTGCCACCTATCAATGAGACTTCAGCATTACAACAGACTAAACTCCCCGCTACAGAAGCCACATAGAAACAAAACACAATCCAATGCTCAGAAACCTGATCAAAAATATTTAACTGCATCACACTAGAACAGAAATTTTATTCAAGGAACATAAGCATATCTGTTATAATACAAAAGTTGTTCATTCCACATATTTTTGATCCATTTTTCTTTTACATTACAAACAAATGCACCATATAAAATATATAAAAATAGTTAAGACATCACTCTAACATGTTTTGGTAAAAATATACTATCATCAGGGAGTACAGTCTGCCAATGTTAAAACAACCTGCAAATGGTATGTATAATGTTTTACAACCTTAGTAGTACATACATATGTACATTCTGAACTCACAGAAAATTAAGCTTAAAGTAGTTAAAAACTATTCAAAGCCAAATTTGCAGTAGGTTTTAGCACTGGCACACTGTACTCCCTGATGATGGTATATATTTACTGAAATAAGTACAACTGGCAGAAGGAATCATGGTAGACCTTTGAAGAGACTTCTGGATACGTGAGACCCAAACGGGTCAACAAGTGTCCCAACTCCATGAAAGATATATGATGATATGATGATGATGATAAGTACAAGTAATGTCTTGAATACTTATATGTATTTGATGCGGTACATTTGTTGGTATAATAAAAAAAATCTCTAATAATTATTTCACACCAAGATGGTCAAGGTATTAAGTCCCAGTTCCTTTGGCATGGTTTCATTTCATCTCAAGCATTATAGAACAAACAAAATAAGCACCTAGCACTTTCCTCCTGCAACATGGATGAGATGGATTTCCCAAGAAGTTAGAAATTCATGTTGTCAAAACGATCAGACGAAAATTAAAACAACTAGAAAAATTACAGTAATTTTAAAATAAGTATGTTGTGTTATTCAAATTTATTTATTATTAATGTCATAATGTCTTCACTATTTACTTGTTGTAATAAGTTGCAGTTAGAAGCATATTTCATTACAAGGTATATATACATGTGAACTCTAAACTATCCATTACATACATAATTTTCAGGAAGTTTTAATACTTAGGAATGGCCAAGTTAAATGTACAATTTCATAATTCACTTGCCTGTTCCTTTCAATTCCAACTAACAGCAAAAGGTTTCTACTCAAGTCATTCTGCTAACACCTTGCTATTGCAAGGATTCCAGTCTTATGTCTGTTATACACACCATGCACAGAACTAAACAATAAAGACCACATACCTGAGTTAACAGTGTATCGTGTTTTGGCACTTGTGCAGTAAGCTTCAATCACACGCAAAATCTGAGCATCTTCTTCGTAACTTCTTTCACCTAAAAAACAAATGCATTAGAAATATATGCCACCTTTCAATGAATGAGCAAAAATTAACATGAAAGTAATAAACCCTTTCAAACAGATTCAGGTTCTGCCAGACGCTGTATTATCAGAACAACTGTAAGTTGCTAGTACAGTTACTCTTATGTTCAAAAACTGTTATAATCCTTTATACTTTCCAAAAGACTAATGTGGGAATACAATATAAAAATGTTTTTACTAGTCTGTATGTAAAAGTAAAGTGATCCCGTTACAGGCCCAGTGTGGCCCAGAGAGTGGGTGGAGGTATAGCTCTACTCTTCCATGACCCATGACCACAGCACTAGAAGGGGGTGAGTGGTCAGCAGCACACCCCGGCTGCACTTTACCCCCAGGAAAGACCTGGTACCCATTTTACAGAAGGCTGGGTGGGCCCCAGGGCCGGTCTGGATGGGCGGAAAGTCTCGTCCCCACCGGGATTCGATCCTGGACCGTCCAGCCCATAGTCAGTCGCTATACTGACTGAGCTACCCGGCCCACACTAGTCTGTATGTACAGTTGCAAAACATGGTCACTTACTTTGAGGGAAGAATACAAATGTCAAGTGTTGCTGTAGTTAACTGTTCATACATCACATTTAGTTGAAAATGTGGTTTGAATGAGAAATACATATAGAATTACAAACGGCAGGGAATTAGGATGGAAAATGCAAGGTGGAGAGAATTGACATGAGACTGCACCCAAAAATGTAGTTACCAGTGCTAAAAATACTATAATTCTATTTATATTACCAGGGAGCTACTTTCACCTTGAACATTTGCAACTGCTTTTAAATTATACATAAAAAAAAACACAAGCCTGTGTGCACACACACACACACACACAAAACACAGTGTTTACTGCATAAGACATTTTTCAACAGACCAGTGAAAAAGAACTTCTTAAAATGGAAACATAAAAATTAGGTTCATTTTTGGATCTACTGCTGTTTAATTCTTGGTCCAGCTAAGCTGGGACAGTATTTGGAATTACAATCACCTGCATCTGAAAGGGTTTGAAATTCTAAGAAAAATGGTCATCTCAAATACGACAAAACAGGACTTACACCATCCGGCTACTCTTGTCCAGATATACAACAATGTATAGCATGACAAATGAAACCCCCCACTCAGGAGCTTCAGTAGGTTTCAAGATTTATCTTCAGCCTCAGTTTGGGCCAGACTTACAACCGTTTCACCAGTTCAAAACATCTAAAATATTTATTGAAAATTATGGCATTCTGCATCTCTGAAATTAACTGATGTAGGGGCATAAAATTCCACACATCACTTATTTATTGAACCCAAAAACCTTACCCAACTGTGCAAAACTTCAAGGTGGTCAGACTTGAACTGATACTATTACTATCAATATATCTTAAATACTAAAGCAAGCTCAAAAGTGATGCTGTAGGAATGAAAACTAAGTGCAAGGTGTCTAAAGTAGTACAGGTTAAGGACAGTTCAGTTAAGAGATCAAAATTGTTTGACAGTGTTGTATACAGTTGTACAATTACATTAAGCATATATGACCAAATAATTTGTGCATTATACATAAAGTAAACCACTTGAATTAAATTCCTCCAAACGTTCAAACGAATTACGACTCACTCTGTTTTTTAGTGTTGCGTCCAGACTTCCTATGATTGTCATCTCGACCAAGAGCTAGGCAGGGGCGGAGTGGGGGAGAGGGACGTAAACATGACATACTCCACCCCTTGTTAACTATGTGATGTTGGGGCCTCATGCTGCTTGGCTCTGGCACACTCACTCGAGGTGACAGAGGAACTGTCAGCGATGACATCTGTAGTACAAAACACATTCTAATTAAACCACAGTAAAAACAGCAAATAAAATTGCATCACCCAATTTAATTAAAACCCCTAAATACAGTAAGCATACTCCTGATTTTCATAGCAAAGCTTGGTAAGCACTAGAATAAGTATCCTGTGCCATTTCTTTTTAATAATACTGACGAAACTATTTGTGATCCATGAATCTATAAATAGAAATGTACCCATTCTGTGAAGCATGAATACACTAAACAATATGTTCTCATTCATTCATTTAAGAAGCTGGTAATAACATCCCTCAGGTGGATAATCCCTAGCGATTCCATGGTATTGAACTTGAAGTTGATGATGGACCTCCATGTATCTCATGACATGAACAATAAACTTCTTCACAAAATCATAATTCACAAGCACACAAGTAACCTGCACACAAGCAAAAACAAGATAGGCAATGTACGTATAATGTAACATTGAGGCGTGTTAGTGCAACCATTGTTGCAGTGGAAAAGGAATGAGTATTACACAAACTCTGTGTGCTTTTGTTGTCTTAGGTATCCAGCAAGCAATGTGCATGCACCATATTATCATCTGTGGCTGCCCTGCTCTACAACATTTTTCCACATCATTTCATAAACAGCACAGTTTAAAAAAAAAGTTATGGAATATAAAATGTGTATTTCAAGTTTCTCTACAACTTTCGTCTGAAACATTTTTCATTCTAAGAACTGAGGGAGCTAAGATCTAAATGCACATTGGTCATCATGTAAAGTACCAGTTACTCTTGTCTGATTTTCAATGAAACTCGAATTTTCTCGACAGATTTTCGGAAAATCCCCATATATGAAATTTCATGAAAATCTGTCCAGTGGAAAACAAGTTGCCCCAAGTGGATGAACATACATAATGAAGCTAATAGTCACTTTCTGCAATTTTTGTGAACATGCCTAAAAACATGATGACATGATTGTTACTGCATCAGTAACTATAAGGAAATGTGAAGTTATTTACAGTGGTATGTTAATATTGAGATACTTATTTGAACTTAAATTAGGTGGAATGCCATGTCTGACATTGCAAACTCAAAAAGTGTGTGTGTGTGTGTGTGTGTGTGTGTGTGTGTGTGTGTGTGTGTGTGTGTGTGTGTGTGTGTGTGTGTGTGTGTCTGTGTGTGTGTCAGAGTGTGTGTGGGGGTGTGTGTGTGTGTGTGTGTGTGTGTGTGTGT